>Ga0210057_1001707_pt1 | contig 32734 bp, 34 predicted proteins | sample CryGeyCG2114_010_2_FD_183968 | JGI IMG/M metagenome (GOLD analysis project Ga0210057, IMG submission 183968) | Groundwater microbial communities from aquifer - Crystal Geyser CG10_big_fil_rev_8/21/14_0.10 (SPAdes) (version 2) | ecosystem: Environmental > Aquatic > Deep subsurface > Groundwater ... | reverse complement strand
TTGCTCCTATTTGCCTATGAATATCAAAAGCATATCCTTGATGGACTAAAAGAACAAACGATTAATGCGCTCATAACAATCCAAGAACATAATAAAGTGAGAAGGCTTGTGAATATCATCCTCGTCAGAGCTGCTCCTATTCTTCTTCCTCTTGGTGGCTGGGGCCTTGTGATAATGGGAATCTATCTGTTTAAACGAGAACGTGAAAAAAATGCCACAAAAACTCGTTAAAACAGGAGTCGAGACCAAAGCGTGGAGCAGTTGAATGAAGTTTTTATCCAATTCGCAACTGGAATACTAATCAAAAAACATCTGATACAATTAGCCTCGGTTTGGTTCGGTTATAGATATATACTATAAGTCTATATATATGATATAATTATTACCCTATTTATAAGTATAAAGTACATATATGAGTGTAGTTGAAAATTATTCAAACGTTTTTTTATCTTTTTATCGCGGTATGATGTCAAATTATTCACTTGTATGTCCACTTGTAGAAAATCGAATCCCTAAAGGTGACGCTTTGTCCTATAATCCAGAGTTTGAAAATACATTGGATGAATTAGAAGGGGTGCTTTCAAAACGCAACTGTAGTGTAACACCTATAAAAGGAAATTTGATGTTACCTAGATCCGTTTTATTAGCCTACTATATGTGTTTTGCGGATGAAAACTATCTTTCATATGTTGAACAACTCAAGCCATTTTCAGAAGGTGCTTTAAATACTCTTGAATCTATTGAGGAAGTATCAGAACTCAGTGGTAGGCCGGCTGGAATTGCTCAGCAACTTGAGCTTGCCTTGGATCAATCAGGCAATGATATATCACTTGCAGTAATATACCTTACATTAGGAACTAGAGCTATAGCAAGAGGGCTTGATTCTAGAATACTCGGTCAAGAAATTAGTATGGAAAGATTGCTTAGCTGGAAAACGAAAGTTCGTCCTTTTGGTTATAATTTAACATCAGAAGATCCCCCAGGAGACACCTACCACTTTTGGAATAACGTTCTGGCTGGACTAAGTCGGGATGAAAAAGTAGATTATGTCATTACACGTAATCTAAAACGGGCGATTTGCGATTTTATATACATAAATGCAGCATATGCAGTTGGTTTACTCAGAAATTCGGTTGTATTAAATCAGGTACTTGATACTCATGCCTCAATAGATTCCCTAGGTTATTCAGTAGGGAGAGCATTGTTTGATCATTATAATGGGGAAAAGAATCCTAATCTCAATATAGCAAATCAATATAGGCAAGAGACTGAATCATATCAATAATCTATTTCGTGTATATAATATATAGTTAATGCCAATAGAAATATTTAATGACAGGAATATGTATTGATAAATGAAAAAGTTGTATAATAGACATAAAGCTCTTTTGACAAGATAGCATTATCAACAAAATTGCGCGTGTGGTCCCCCTATGGGGGAATACGAGGAGAGGGCGTCCCCGCCCAAGGCGGGGTCAATCGAGTAAATCTGCGGAAACCCTCAGACGACTAGTTGTTCGGCTTAAGGCTCATCTGAAAAGGATGCGCCAAACAACTCTATCTTCAAACAAATTGAGCTTCATTATTAATTCAGAGTTGAACTATCTGTGTCTATTTTGACATTTGATTTTTGAACTTTAATTTGTATTTATATGTGCGGTATATTCGGTGTCATAAACGACAAGTCTAACCAGGCATCTCAAACAGTGCTCAATGGATTAAAAAAATTGGAATATCGTGGATACGATTCGTGGGGGATCGCTCTCAAGACTGAAGGCTCAGATGAAATTCTGATTGATAAGCATATCGGTAAAATTGGAAATGCTGAAACAGCACTCCCTTCAGGAGTCATCGCTATTGGTCATACCCGATGGGCTACTCATGGAGGCGTTACCGATGCGAATGCTCACCCCCATCTTGACTGCTCCAAACGTATTGCAGTTATTCATAATGGAATTGTCGAAAACTATCAGGAGTTAGAAAGTGAGTTACGACAAAAAAAACATATCTTCGTTTCAGAAACGGATACAGAAATCATAGCTCACCTTATTGAAGAAGAGACGAAAACACAATCCTTATTTCAAGCTACTTTGAACGCATTTAAAAAACTAGTGGGGTCGAATGCGATTGTCGTACTGGACGGAAAAACAGGAGAGGTGGTGGTGTGTAGAAACGGATCCCCTTTGGTTCTGGGGGTTACGAACGATTCAACGTATATTGCATCTGACGCAACAGCACTTTTGGACAAAACAAATAGAGTCTATTTTATGGATGACAATGAAGCGGTGTATATAAAAAAATCATATATCGAATTATTTTCTCTCAACACGGAAATGGGGAAGAAAATCCAATTCAAAAAAATAGATTGGAAAGCAGAAGCGGCGGAAAAAGGGGGATTTGCTCATTTTGCTTTGAAAGAAATATCTGAGCAAACAAGAACTATACCTCAAGTGCTGATAAAAAAAACTAAAGAACTTGAACAGGTAGCTCAGTTGATAAAAAATGGATACAAACCAGTCCTTCTCGCTTGTGGAAGTGCTTCCTATTGTGGTTTCGCTGCTCAATACATTTTCGCCGACTTAGGTATTGAGGCTATTAATTATGGAGCGTATGAATACTCCCCCTTTGCTGGACTGGTCAATGATAAGACTCTGATTTTTGCCATTTCGCAAAGTGGAGAAACGGCAGATACACTCCTTGCCGTCAAGGAGGCAAAAAAGAAAGGTGCAAAAATAGTTTCGGTAATTAATGCACTTGGTTCAAGTCTCGAACGCCTTTCGGACTATCTCCTTCCGGTAGAAGCAGGACCCGAAATCGCAGTTGTTTCCACAAAAGGATTCACCGCTCAGTTGGCAACTTTTTTTGCACTGTATAGTGTCATAAAAAAAAGTGATCCACAGAGATTCATCCACACATTTACAGAGTGGATTCAGAATAAGAATTTACATGAAATAATCCTTAATTGCGCAAAGGGGCTATTGAAAAGCGAACATGTATATCTCATCGGAAAGCATATTAATTACCCAGCGGTACTTGAGTTTGCCCTTAAACTGAAAGAGACAAGTTACATGCATGCGGAGGCATTTGCATCGGGCGAGTTGAAACACGGCGTTCTCACTCTCATCCAGCCAGAGACACCGTGCATTGTCCTTACCGCAAAGGACTCTGTTCTGAAAGAGGTCGTATCCTCAGCGATAGAGCTAAAAAGTAGAGGCGGCTATATTATTGGTGTTGGACCTACGAATAACAAGGCGTTTGATTATTTTATCGAAACACCTGATAGTGGTCCCCTTTATTCCATTTTTTATAATGTGGTTGTGGGACAGTTATTGGGGTACTATTTAGGAATTGGCCGCGGCGCTGATCCTGACAAACCAAGAAACCTCGCCAAAAGCGTGACGGTAAAATAGAAGTATATGTCATTCTGAACACATTCGACGAGCTCAGTGCAGGTTCCGTGAAGAATCTAGATACGAAGTATCGTAATAAGATTCTTCGTATGCAAACTGAGTCACTCAGAATGACAAAAAGTAGTATTGGGTTATAATGTGGGTATGCATAAAAAATGGTTTTATTTGTATATCTTCTTTATCGCTCTCTTATTTGTCGCTGGAGTATATATTCTGAAAACAAGTAAAACTGAATTGAAACTCCCCCCCTTCGTTGTCCCTTCTATAACTCCTATTTCAACTCAACCTGTCTCTTCCCAATCTGCCGAACTTGCCATTGTTAAACGTGTAGTTGATGGAGACACTATCGAACTTAGTGATGGAAGAAAAGTGCGCTATATCGGTATTGATACACCAGAATTGCATCATCCTACAAAAGGGGTTCAATGTTTTGGTAAAGAGGCGATGGAAAAGAATAAAGAGTTGGTCGAAGGAAAAACAATCAAAATGAAAAAAGACATATCTGAAACGGATAGATATAAAAGATTACTTCGTTATATCTGGGTTGGCGATATTTTTGTGAACGAATATCTTGCACGGGAAGGATATGCGCTCCAAGCGACTTTTCCTCCGGATGTGGCACATGCAGAACTTTTTAGACTAGCAGCAGAAGATGCACGAATAAAAAATAAAGGACTTTGGAATAAATGTAAATGATATCTACACGTGAAGTATTTTCAGGATTTTTGAATGGTGAAGCTGTTTGAGTCTCAGTACATATATGCTCGAGTTCTTCAACTTCAAAAAGACTGGAAATACGAAACGAAAATAAAAATCTTATCCGTTATTTCTCTTCACCAACCTATACTGAGGAACGATTTCCTTTATCTCCCCGTTTTCTCCCTCAATAATATTTGTTCCTGCAACCCGCTGGTACTCTTCTAAATATCCCGATAACATTTCCCTCGCATCTTTCATTTCACCCCTATATTCATCTATCTTTGCCACTACCGCTTCCATTGCGGGCGTTTTCATCACCTTCTGTTTTATCTCGTTTTTCTTTTTTTGCACATCTTTACTCTGAATGTCAAGTTCATGAAATCCGGCATCCCCTTCAACCGCATCTCGCAACATGCCGCTTTGGATCTTAAGATTATCCTTCATTTTTTTTATGTCACCTTCGTATCGGTTGATAATCGTTGTCAGTTCCACTATCGTCATCGATCCACGTGGTGTATCTACGACTTCCGCTTCTTCAACTTTTGTTCCGGGGGTTAGAGTTTGACCTTTATTTGTATCCATAAGAATTAAATATATCACAATCAGTTATGATTGTGTAAATTCAAATTCCAAATCAAAATTCAAATCAAAAATAATTCTGCCCGTTTTACTGAATTTGAATTTAGTGCTTGAATTTATATATAATGACTCCATGTTCAGACCAAAAATCGGATTAGCATTAGGAGGTGGTGGACCGAAAGGCTTGGCCCATATCGGAGTCATAAAAATACTTGAAGAAAATAATATTCCGATTGACTTCATTGCAGGAACAAGTGCGGGGGCCATGGTTGGAGGAATGTATGCATATACAAAAAATATATCCTCGCTCGAACAACATTTTTTGGGTAAGAACTGGATACAGATGCTTTCCTATTTTGCCGATCCATCGTTTAAAGGGGGATTCATCCAGGGGAATAGAATGGAGGAGTTTTTGCAGGAGTATTTGCAGTCTGCGACATTTGAAAAAACAAAAACTCCTTTCCGCGCAACTGCTGTCGATTTACAGACGGGAAAATTAAATGAACTTCATGAAGGACTCCTCAGTACTGCAATTCGGGCAAGTTGTGCTATACCGATGCTGTTTAGGCCAGTTGAGATAAACAATCATTTGTTCGTAGATGGAGGCCTTCTTAGTTCAGTTCCCGTGCAGACCGTAAAGAAAATGGGAGCGGATATCGTAATTGCTGTGCAGCTTAATAGATATTACGAACCAATTCAAGATTTAAAAACCTTAAATATTCTGGAGGTAGGGGAATATACATTAAATCTCGTTGAACGACATATAGCTGAAAGTGAAATTACCCAAGCAGACCTCGTTATTCATCCAAAAGTTGCCCGTGTCCATTGGAATAACTTTATCCAGCAAGAAAAACGAGAAAGTGGAATACTATTGGGAGAAGAGGCTGCGAATAGTTCACTAGCACAGATTAAGATGAAAGTTGCGGAAAACAACATCTCCCGAACAGTGCGTAATTGGGTGAAAAAAATAAAGAAACTTTTTTAGACATCTATCTTTACGTCATTCTGGTAAGGCCAAAGGCCGCATCCAGAATCCCAATAAAAAAGACTCTGGACAAGCCAGAGTGACGAAATATTTTATACTTTCATTTTATTTACTTTTTTCTGCAGCCCCGTGGAATATTGGAATGCTTTTTTTGGCCGCACAACTATTTCTTGAGGGAGTCCTCTCGTTTTGCCCCATTTCCGCATGAAATATTTTTCCACTCCATCTTTCAGCTTCAATTCCGATGGGACGGAAAGCGAAAAATCCACAAAGTCTTGTTCAAGATAAGGGTTAAGGAGGGTGATTCCAAAGTGATTTGCCATTGCCCCATCTCTTTTTTTATCCGTCTCAAGAAGAACGAGATCTTTTTTAATTTCATTCTCCAATTCGGTCCCGCTCAGCTGTTTATATTTATGATATCCCGCAAACAAAATGTCCGGCCCCTGGCCCGTAACGATCCCCCGTATTCCAAGTTCATGCGCACGTTTAAAAATTAAGAAATACCCTAAGCCTAGGGACCGCTGCATAGTTGAGTCTTCAATACCATTTTTAATAAGCAATTCAGATACTATCGGAAGTGCTTCTTTAATCAACTTATCGGACAGCTCTATCCACTCGTACGGAACCTTAAAATAGTGTGTGAAAATATCAACAAATGGCCTATCTTTCGTTTCATTTGTTCCCATTGAAAAAATGAGGGGATTTTCAAATTGTTTTAAAACATATGTTGTAATTACGGAGGAGTCTATTCCGCCCGATAATAAAACGCCCCCATGGGGAAACGATGCTCTATAGCGATTGCAGTGATTTGATACAATAGAGTCAGCTTTTTGAATATATTCATTTAGGTTCATAGATGCTATATTATAGCGATGTGTTAATCGAATGTCATTCCCGCGAAGGCGGGAATCCAGACTAAAATGTCAATTATATAGATCCCGGATCAAGTCCGGGATGACAAACAAGGAAATGTTTGTCAATTATCGACTGGATCCCTGCCTCCGCAGGGATGACAGCACAAATTATTTATGAAATATTTTCCAGCAAATTTCCCTCGCAGATTCGAAGCAGCTCTCCTGTCTTTGCTTACCCTCCTTCAAACAGATTGGAAAGAATTTCCAAGCTCTAAACGATATGACTGGCAACGGCTTATTCGGAAAAAAATAAAAAATGAACCATACAAAACTCTCTTTGAGGGGAGAATGCCGTCTTTTTGGTGGTTGCAATTTTTGTTATACCGACATGAAAGGCTGTTTGATAAACGATTTATTGAACATATCCATACAACACTCATCAAGACAAAAATAAGATCGATATCGGGCATTGTCCCACTCACTCTTTTCACCAAGGGAGAGGCGTGTCCTTTTAACTGTATTTATTGTCCAAGCGAACCCAACATGCCCAAGAGCTATTTCTCCGATGAGCCCGCGGTGATGCGTGCGATCCGCAATAATTTTGAGGCATTCAGGCAGATTGAAAGCAGACTTATCATGTTCGCCCTTTCCAATCATTCTATCGATAAAGTAGAAATAATTATTAAAGGTGGTACTTTTTCATTCCTCCCCCGTAGATATCGGACGTACTTCCTTAAAAAAATATTCGAAGGATGTAATACGGACACTCTTGCCATGTTGAAATCGGGAGAAAAAAATCACTTGACGTCCACAACCCTTGAAAAAGCGCAGATTCAAAATAAAACTGCCCCATCTCGCATAATCGGAATTAACATCGAAACACGTCCAGATTATATAAATGACGAAGAAATCCGTTATTTGCGAAAACTCGGGGTAACTCATGTTGAACTCGGCGTACAAACACTGAGTGATGAAATATATAAAACAATAAAACGTGGCCACGCAACCGCTGCGGTTGCCAAGGCAACTCAAATGCTCAAAGATGCAGGGTTTAAAATTGGATATCACCTCATGCTTAACTTGCCAGGTTCAAATCCGACATCGGATCTTGAAATGCTTCGAAGGTCATTTGAAAATGCACAGTTTCAACCTGACCACTTGAAGTTATATCCAACAACGGTCACTAAATTTACACAACTCGCCGACTGGTATAAATCTGGCAAATATAAACCATATCCCTTGAAAGAATTGATTGAGACTATGGTGACATTTAAAAAATTAAATGTCCCTCCGTGGGTTCGTATCGGAAGGCTCACCCGCGATATCACCACCACCATGATGGATGCCCAGTTATTTCCACCTAACCTGCGGGAGATGGTCCAAGGACAGATGCTGGAAGAACATGTTGAGTGTCATTGTATCCGTTGCCGGGAAATCCAACTTGAAAAACCCACTCTCCCTCTTTCGACGAGAACAATTACCTATGATTCTGCAGGGGGGAAAGAATTTTTTATCGAGAAAATAGATACAAAGAAAAAATGTCTTGGTTTTATTCGTCTTCGATTCCCCTCTTATCTGTTTGACAAAAAAAACAAATCACTCTTCCCCGTATTGAATGGCTCTGCCATTATCCGAGAACTTCATGTCTATGGAAAGGCAATGGAAATTGGAGAGAATAGTGCAAAAGCAACGCAACACAAAGGATTAGGTGAAGAGTTACTTTCTCTTGCAGAGGAAACAACACAAAAAGAAGGAATTCGAAAGCTTTCTATTATTTCCGGAGTCGGTGTCCGCAATTACTATCGAAGGTTTGGATATAAACTTAAAGATACATATATGACTAAGTAGTTTATATTTTCGATGTATCGATACATCGAAAGTTAAGAGCTGGAGCTTGAATATTGTTTTATTGAAAAATTCCAAAATAATCTGGTTATTAATAATAAGATTGTTACGAGAGCATAATACAGTAATAGCATGGGGGCTGGCAACTTGCCTAACAGAAAATCTACAGGCACACTTGCCATCAAAGTAAGCGGGACTAGTATATTAAGCACTATTCCAATGCCTCCTTGATATAAAGATGAGGGATACTGGCCAAAATCTTGGATGGACCCCCATAAATTCTCAGTCATTTTTAATTCGGGGTACCAAAACAAAAAAGTACTGATAATCGTATACATAATATAGTAGATAAGAATTCCTAAGGGAACCATTATGATATATGAAACGATATTTACAATTCCTAAAGAGTAGGGCTCTTGGGAAAGTCCATAGAAAACGACGACTAAACCAACAAGAGCCGCAGTAATGTTTCCAAAATTAAATCTGCCAGTGGTAGTGAAAATTTGAGTATTAATTGGTTTGGTCAAAGCGATATCGAAAGACTCATCTGCATTTCCCCTAATGAGATATGCTAATTCTGTTAGTCTTCTATAAAAAAACAAGTGACCAAGGGTTTGTACAAAGGTAAAAGTACCAAAGAGAACATACGCTTCATATTTTGAATACCCTACAAAATTATTAGTTTGAGAGTAAATGGTCTCTAAGAAAATTATTTGGAAAAGCGAATAAGCGGGCCAAATAAGAGCGATTATCCAAAATGAAAGTGGATAAATAATAGTCCTTTTGACCTCAAGAATGAATGATCTTTTATAGTACCTCAGTAAATTATTCATGATCCTATTGCTTCATATTTTTGTATTCCCTTTATCCAAACAAATTGGTAAATTAGAGCGAGAATACATATATATAAAAACTGGAGCCCAATATCTAAATACATGTTTGAGCTTTTTGAAAGCAAGATACTGACAGGAATATGAAATATATATTTATACGGGAGGAGATTGGCTATAAAAAGTATGACAGGTGGCATAAGCGTCAATGGTAACATCCTGCCTCCAAATAGGGAAAATAACATGTCATTTACATGTGCAATCGGCCACATTTCAGTAACCCAAAAAGCACTTATTCCAACTAACGCTTCTAAAAAGGCAAAAATTATCGCTCCTAAAATAAGAGAAATAAAAAGCATTACGTTTTGGATTAATGTTAATTTGATATGAATATCATCCCTAAAAAGATAGAGAACTATCAAGGCGAAGGGAAGAGCAATGATAAATGAGAGGGCCTTCCATGCTTGCTCTTGAATACAGAGACCGAAAACTACATTATAAGGTTTAAGGAGTGTCATATTGATTCTTCCATCTTTAATACCATTGCCCACCGGGAATGCAAAATTCCCTCCAACTATATACCAGGAAAAAGTCACAAAAAGATAATAAAGAACAAAGTCGCCCTTTGTAAATCCATTTATGCTCTGTTTATCTCCCAAAATTGCCAGCCAAACCAATGCTAAAATGACAGAGGGAATAGCTCCAACAATAAACCATCCAACTATATTGGCTCGAGATATGAACTCTGATTGAAGTGCGAGTAAAAAGGTCCTTACGTATTTCATGTTTGGTGGGTGAAGTACTTTAAGATAATATCTTCCAGCTCAACTTCGGCAATATCAATATTGTCAATCTCAAACTTTGCTAATAGTTCTGCGGCTTTTTTGGCATGATCTTTTCGAGGAACTGCTACAGTCGCTTGAAGGCCATCAAATTCAATTATGCTACCTATTCCCTTTAAGTTTTCTTTGCTGACCTCATTGGCAAATTCTATTTTTAGATATTTTTCATTAGCGTATTCGGTAATGAGTTTATCAATTTGATCATCGTAGATTTTATGCCCATGATCAATAAGAATAACCCTGTCACAGACCTCTTTAACGTCATCCATGTAGTGTGAGGTCAAGATGATAGTGGCATCATTTTTTTTATTATATTTTTTTAGGAAAGATCTCATTTTCTTCTGAATAACCAAGTCTAATCCAATTGTGGGTTCATCCAAAAACAAGATTTTCGGAAGATGGAGTAACGAAGCGATTAATTCGCATTTCATTCTTTGGCCAAGAGAGAGTTTTCGTACAGGAGTAGTTAAAATATTCTCAACTTCCAGCAAATCAACTAATTCTTCGAGTGTCGACTTATACTGAGACGTTGGAATACTATAGATATCTTTATTGAGTAAAAAAGTATCGGTCGGCGGTAAGTCCCACCAGAGTTGATTTTTTTGACCCATAACCAGAGCTATTTGTTTTTGAAATTCCGGTTGGCGGTTTTGCGGAGTATATCCCAATACGGAAACTGTTCCTTCCGAGGGATAAAGAATACCCGACAGCATTTTTAATGTGGTGGTTTTACCTGCTCCATTTGGTCCTAAGAAAGCAACCATCTCCCCCGATTTGATCTCGAAAGATATGTCATCGACCGCTTTTACTTCTTTATATTTTTTATATACCAAGGAAATAAGCGAAGCACCAAACCCCTCTCCCTTTTGTGCAACGCTAAAATATTTTTTTACATTTTTAACCTTGATTACTTCATCTGCCATATGTGTTATTGTAACACGCATGGCATTATTCCCTAAAGAGCAGGTGTCCAACTATATCTTAGTTAGGGAAATGGCACTTCTTATACTTCTTCCCGCTTCCGCACCAACAGGGTTCGTTTCTCCCCGGTTTTTTTTCGGCGACAATCGGTACTCCGATATTCAATTTTTGAGGTTCCTTATGTTCCTGTGCTTGGAAAGGATTGACTGCCCCGGCCGATGCAAACTGAATATGTTTGTGTTCCTGTTTTGGAACCCCAATATTTTCAATTTCTATCTTAAAAAGTTTGCGTGTTGCTTCGTAAGGAATCTCATTCATCGTTGTTTCAAATAGGGAGAAGGCCTCATTTTTATACTCGACTAACGGATCCAGTTGCGCATAGCCTCGCAAGTTTATTCCCTCTCGTAAATCTTCTATCGCGGTAAGGTGATCTGTCCAATATTTATCGATGGTGGAAAGGAATATCGATTTAACCACTTCTTTCCACAGCTCAGGGCCGAAGTTCTTTTCACGCTTTTCAAACTCCCTTCCTACCTCCTGTATGATATGATTTTTCAGATCAATCACCGTTTTACTTTTCAAAAGCTGCATGATTTCACTTTCTTCAAGGGAAATTAATGTCTTAAGTTCATCAACGGTTTCCTTAATCATCTCATCGGTAAATTCAGCGGATTCAAACGTGTATTGTCCAACAAGCGCATCAATTTCGTCATTAAACATTTCCAGGATGGTTTTTTTGAATGTTTCAGGATCATCAATAGCAAACAGCATTTTTCTTCGCAATGCATAAATTATTTCCCGTTGCTTATTCAAGACATCGTCAAAATCAACTAAGTGTTTTCTAATATCAAAATTGAATCCTTCAACTTTTACTTGAGCTTGTTCAATTGCTTTAGAAACCATGGAATGACTGAGGGGCTGATCCTCAGGAAGATTAAAGAATGTCATTAATTTTGATATTTGTTCTCCTCCGAAAATACGCATCAAGTCATCTCCCAATGCAACGAAAAAGCGTGTCTCGCCGGGGTCTCCCTGGCGTCCCGCTCGCCCTCGCAGCTGATTATCGATTCGTCGGGATTCATGTCTTTCCGTTCCAATGACGTACAACCCTCCCACTGCCACAACTTCGTCATGTTCCTTCTGCCAAATGGCCATCTCTCCCCCGTCGGGTTTTACTCCTCCTAAAATAATATCAACACCCCGACCTGCCATATTGGTAGCAACTGTAACCGCATGTTTCTTCCCTGCGCGAGCGATAATGGTGGCTTCGCGCTCATGGTTTTTTGCGTTCAGAAGTTCATGGGGAACCCCTTTTCTCAGCAATAAATGTGACAGGTGCTCATTTTTATCGATGGAGGTAGTACCAACGAGAACAGGCCTTCCGGTAGCATAATGTGTTGCGATTTCTTCCACCAATGCGTTAAACTTCGCCTCTTCCGTTTTATAGATCATGTCAGGATGATCTTTTCTTACCATGGGTCTGTGCGTGGGAATGGTAATAACATCCGCTTTGTATATTTTATGGAATTCCTCCGCTTCCGTTGCTGCCGTCCCGGTCATTCCACCGATTTTCTTATATGCACGGAAATAATTCTGTAGGGAAACGGTTGCAAGCGTCTTTGACTCTCTCTGAATTTGGACTCCTTCCTTTGCTTCTATTGCCTGATGAATTCCTTCTGAAAATCGCCTTCCTTGCAGAAGCCGTCCAGTAAATTCATCCACGATGACAATCTCCCCGTCCTTGACTATATAGTCCTTATTATTCTTAAACAATGCCTCAGCCTTTAATGAGGCCTCCACATGAAATAAGGTATCAAAATCTTTTTCATAAATATTTTTTACTCCCAAAAGAGATTCGACTTTTGTTACTCCTTGTTCCGTAAGATGGGCGGTGCGAGACTTTTCGTCGATTTTAAAATCGCCTTCACCAAGTTGCTTGACAATCTTTGCATAGGTAAAATATTTTGAAGTATCCTCATCGAATGGGGCAGAAATGATGTGTGGAGTTCGCGCCTCATCAATTAGAACAGAGTCTGCTTCATCGATAATGGCAAAGTAAAACCCACGCTGAACAAGTTCGCTGGCCTGTTGGGCCATGTTATCCCGCAAATAATCAAACCCAAATTCACTATTAATTCCATAGGTGATGTCCGCAGCGTATGCTTCTCTTCTGGAACATTGTTTTAAATGGGAAAGACGAGAATCCTGTACCTCCGTATCCTCATAGGAGGCATCGTAGATATATGATTTGTCTGAAATAATTGCCGCTGAGGAAAGACCTAAAAAATGATAGACTTCTCCCATCCAGCCCGCATCCCGTCGTGCAAGGTAGTCATTTACCGTGACTAGATGTGCGCCTTTACCGACTAATGCATTAAGGTAGAGTGCCGATGTGGCGGAAAGCGTTTTACCCTCTCCAGTTCGCTGTTCACTTATTTTTCCTTCATGAAGGGCTATTCCCGCCATAAGTTGCACGTCGAAGTGCCGCTCCCCTAATTTTCTTCTTGCAGCCTCTCTTACCAGGGCAAATGCGTACGGTATGAGAGAATCCAACGATTCTCCAGATGCGAGGCGCTCTTTTAATTGAGTCGTTTTTACGGGGAATTGGTCATCAGATAAATCTCTCACATCACTTTCAAAACCATTTATTTCAGTCACGATTTTCTTATATCTGTCTATCTGTTTTTGATTGTAATCGAATAACTTAGTGATGAATTCAAACATAGATTTTTTTGTGGATTACTGGGCAGAAAATTCCTGTGGTATGACGAGAACGCGAACTGCGTCATATCTGTTTTTTTCTTTTCCCTCCCCGGGGTTTGTCTTACTTACGACAAAATGGATAGAATCACCCTCTTTGATACTGGAAAAGCCCGCTCGCTCAATTTCTTTTGTTTTGGTATTGAGCATAAACTGCCGGGTTGAACTTTGAATATCAAGGATGTATTCGTCCTTATCGTACGTGATGACTTTTAAGTAATAATCCGACTTGGAAATTTCTGTTATTTTTGCTGTTTTTACCAGGAATTGTTCATCAATATACACTTCATTTGCTTCAAGATTATCGTTTAACATCAAACCAGTCACAATAAGGTAATCACCCACCTTAAGGTCTGATTTTTTTATTTCCTTTTTTGTAGTTCCTAGTATTCTGTATATCGTCGTGAGTGTATCATCTATTTTTATCGTATATTTTTTTTCATCTGCACCCTGGTTATTGGATATAACCACTGTCGAATCCTCAATTTTGGTTATCAGCCCTCCATATGCTCTCTGGTCTTTCTTCCTCATTTCCTCCACCTTGCTTGCTATTTTTTCCCGTAGTTGTTTCACTCCCTTTTCTTCAGCGGGCGTAGCGGAACCTGTCGCTTCTAAAGCAAGAACTGGCGTTATAAGAAGACCAGTACACATGAGTGAAATAAATATTTTTTCTGATATTTTCATTATTTTGAATCTAAATAGTAAACTCGTAATTCCTTTTCCTGAACTTTTCCAGCAACTCCCCTTGGATAGGCACTGATATGAATGATATTCTCTCCAAGCGAAAGAGGAATAGTATATTCAAACTCCTCTGTTTTTGTGGTGAAGGAAATATCTTTGATTTGTGATTGAATCACTACGAAACTATTTTTGTCTGTTTTTCCTTTGATTTTTACGGACGCTTCGCCAACGATGACACTATCATTTGGTTCCGAAATGAGTATTGGTTGTACGATTGTTTGCTGCTGGGTTTTTACAGGGCGGTTTTTTTGAGCTGGTGTCTTTTGAGATACTGATTGATTTTTTTGCGTGTTGACGATAACTAAGAAAGAAAAAATCAGCCCAAAGACAATCCCCATACCAACAGCTATAGATGTTTCTTTTTTCATACGATTTATATCGTAATATTACCTCAAATCGATTCCAATGTCAATCTTCAGGAATGGTGAACAAGAGAATGGAAAACACCAGGGAACGAAGATAAAATATCTCTCACCGTGTACCAATATCCTTTTATAGTAAATAGTTCTTCTGCGGTTCTTTTTAGTACGACTGAAGATATGATGGCAGATGGAAAAGGATCTGAGGTGGAACATAGCCCCGCAACAAGTCCTGCCAAAATGTCTCCGGTCCCTCCTTTAGTGAGACCAGCATTCCCTCCATGGACTTTCACCGTTTTAATGCCATCAGATATGATGTCTTCAACTGCTTTGAGTAAAATGATGGCATTGAACTCTCTCGCTTTTTTGTTGACCGTATTTTCTTTCTCGTCCATGGAAAGATCTTTGATATCAACTCCGAATAACGTTTGAAATTCCTTTTGGTGTGGTGTTATTATCGCTTTTCTATGAAGAAGGGTAAGCCAGTGTGGGTCCATCACCTGCAAAGCTCCTGCGTCAAATACAAATTGTTTGTCTGGAAATTGAGTGATCAAATCATGGACGATTTTTTTAGTATATTCGCCTTCTTCCCCCACCCGCATCATCCCGTTCCCGATAAGGATTACTGAATCCTCACTTGCATAATGAGATATCTCTTTTTGGGGGATAACCATTCCCGTTTGCCACATTGTCTTTAATGATTTGATTATGTCGTTATTTTCAATCGTAGATGAGACGTGAACCATATCCGCGATATGTGCCGCTGCCTCTGCAGACCAAAGTACTGCCCCGTGGAAGAGTGATGAGCCTCCAATAATCAGAATCCTTCCGTTTTGTCCCTTATGGGAAACAGATTGGGGCATACTAATTTGACGAAGATATGGGCTGATCGCTGCAATGTCATTGGTAGAAATATTCATAAGACGTCTGTATTAGTTAATAGTATAATTCACCTTATGACGATTGACCATTTTAAATTAAGACAATTATTCGCAGATTTCTATAAATCCAACGGACATGTTGAAGTTCCCTCGATTCCTTTGGTACCCAAAGATGATCCCACCACCCTTTTCACCGGTTCGGGAATGCAACAGTTGGTTCCCTACTTACTGGGCGAAATACATCCGCTTGGAACACGACTCTACGACATTCAACCGTGCATTCGAGCGCAAGATATCGATGAAGTGGGCGATAATCGACATGACTCTTTTTTTGAAATGATTGGAAATTGGTCACTCGGCGACTATTTCAAAAAAGAACAGCTTTCATGGTTTTTTTCTTTTCTCATAAATGATATTAAACTCGATCCACTTAAGTTGTATGTGACCGCCTTCAAGGGCGAAGATGGTTTGCCACAGGATACCGAATCTATTGAAATCTGGAAGGCAGAGTTTGCAAAGGTAGGAATCAAGGCGGATATTGGCAATCATATATACCTCTATGATGCCACAAAGAATTGGTGGTCGCGGGCTGGTGTCCCTCACAATATGCCAACTGGCGAACCGGGTGGACCGGATAGTGAAATGTTCTATGAATTTACCCAAGTAAAACATGACGTTGAATTTGGAAAAGAATGTCATCCAAATTGCGACTGTGGAAGATTCCTGGAAATAGGCAATTCAGTATTTATGCAGTACAAAAAAAATTCTGATGGAACGTTTGCTCAGTTACCCAAACAAAATGTTGACTTCGGTGGAGGATTGGAACGGTTTATCATGGCCATGGAAAATAATCCCGATATGTTTGAAACTTCCATTTTTTTTCCCATAATCCAAGAGATTGAAAAAATAACGAAACTTGCCTATGTTGATGGAAAAAATAAACCTGCGATGCGTATTATCGCGGACCACCTAAAGGCGTCTGTGTTTCTCATAAAAGATGGCGTACTTCCTTCAAATAAGGAACAAGGATATGTCCTGAGAAGGCTGCTTCGCAGATTGACCGTAAAGTTGAGGAACCTTTTGGGCAAATTACCCTCTCCAGAAGAAGTGGCAGCTGTCTCTGGGAAGGTTCTTGAATTATATGAGGGAATATATTTTAATCCTTCAGAAGATAAAGAACTTGTTAGACCGATAATTGCAGATGAAATAAAAAAATTTAGTATAAGTTTGGAAAAAGGAATAAAACTTATAGAAAAAATTCCGACCATTAATGGAAAAATTGCATTTGATCTGTATCAGTCATATGGATTTCCACTCGAAGTAACAATGGAAATATATAAAGAAAAGGGACAACAGATAAACATGAAGGAATATATTTCAGAATTCAATAGGCATAAAGAGCTTTCTCGTTCGGCTTCCGCAGGAAAATTTAAAGGTGGTCTCGCTGATGGCAGCGAACAGACTATTAAATATCACACTGCAACACATCTTCTTCATCAGGTTCTTTTTGATGTATTGGGAAAGGATATCCGACAGGAAGGATCGAATATCACCAGCGAACGATTGCGGTTCGATTTTTACTGCACTCACAAACCAACTGAAGTAGAACTCAAAAGAATAGAGGAAATGTTGAATAGTAAAATCAAAGAAAGCTTACCTGTTGAGTTCAAAATCGTACCGAAAAAAGAGGCAGAGCTTCTTGGAGCAAAATCATTTTTTCGAGAAAAATATCCCGATATGGTAAAAGTATATTTTATAGGCAATTATTCAAAAGAATTCTGCGGAGGGCCGCATGTGAAGAATACATCGAAGATCGGCAGTTTTACGATTATGAAATGTGAAAAAATCGGGAATAATTTATTCCGCATTTATGCGAAGTGATACGAAGGATCTCCATTACTTATGTCATTCTGAGCGTAGCGAAGAATCTCTCCTCCCTCGTCATTCTGAACGACAAGGACTATACGTGAAGAATCTCAAAAACTTCCCTATACTTTATTAATGGGTAATTATGCTACTTATATCCTTACGAATATAACTAATTCAGTCTTTTATACCGGCATGACGAACAATCTCAAACGCAGAATATGGGAGCATAAAAACAACTCAAATCCAGACTCATTTACTACGAAATATAACGTTCATAAATTAATTTGGTTTGAGTATTTTCCCACTCCAGAAGAGGCAATCATAGTGGAGAAAAGAATTAAGGGATGGATAAGAATGAAGAAAATAAAATTAATTAAAAGTCGAAACCCATTATTTAAAGATCTCTCGCTTCTTTAGATTCTTCGTATGTAATTTCCGTCACTCAGAATGACAGTGGAGTTGTTATAATATATTTCAATGCTATGAAAAAACCAACTATTGAATTTGCCGATTTTTTGAAACTTGACACCCGAGCTGGCGAAATTAAAACTGCTACCAAAGTTGAAAATTCAAACAAACTCCTTGAACTTACCCTTGACCTGGGAGAGGACTATGGAATAGTGACCATCTTGTCAGGAATTGCTAAATATTTTCCTCCAGGATCACTTATCGGGAAGAAGGTTCCCGTTGTGGCTAATCTTGCACCAAAAGAAATGGCGGGAAAAATTTCAAATGGCTTCATTCTCATGGTAGATTTGCCTGGCCATATACCAGTTCTTATAGAGCTTCCTCCCTCTACTCCAAACGGGTCTATACTTTGCTGAAACTCATACTCGCATAATTAGGTTTGACAACTGAAATAAAATAGTATTAAATGGTTGCACTATGGTAAAAAAACATTCGGCAGCAATGCCTCCACAACCCAAACTCAACTGGTCGATGATCGCAGTTGTCGCAGCCCTCGCTGGTGTCTTGTTACTTGTTAAAACATTCAGAGGTAAAACCGATGAATTCAAAAACAAAACAATACCTGCAGCAATTAAGAAAGTTCTTAACAGTCCTGATACTAAATTTGAAGTAAGCTCAATCAAGGAAACAAATGGCGTGTATGAATTTCAATTAAAACTTCAAAATCAATCATATACTTCCTATATAACAAAGGATGGAAAGATTTTATTTACCTCAGGAGTAAAACTTGATGATGCGGGAAAACAAGCGGCAGGTGCAGCGTCAACAACTTCGGCTCAGAAAAAACTTACAGCCAAAGATCTGAAAAAAAGTGATAAACCAACGCTTACTGCGTTTGTAGTCGCAAACTGCCCCTATGGATTGCAAACACAAAGAGTTTTTAAGAAAGCAATGGAAGATGCTCCAGCGCTTGCAGACTATTTGAAAGTAAAATACATCGGGTCGATTGTCGATGGCAAGATAACATCAATGCACGGAGATGAAGAAGCAAAGGAAAATATGAGACAGATATGTGTTCGTGATGAACAACCAGATCTGTATTGGCCGTATGTGAACTGCTACATGAAGGAGGGTAAGACTGAAGTGTGTCTTACGGAAGCTGGCGTTGATACTGCAATGATGACCGCTTGTACCGAAGATCCTAAGCGAGGAAATGCATTTGCCCAAAAGGATTTTGACATGGCAAACAAATTCAACGTAAGTGGTTCACCAACGCTTGTATTAAACGATGCACAGGTCGTTTCAGAATTCGACTTTGGCGGTCGTATCCCCAACAGCATGAAAACACTTGTCTGTGGTGGGAGCAAAACACCAGGAGAATTCTGTTCAAATGATATCTCTACAAAAGAAGTAGCAGTTTCACTATCAGTAACAGATGATGCTGCGAGTACAGGCGGAACAACAAATTCCGCAGCTGGCTGTGCTCCGGCAAAATAAATTTGTAATGTGAGAGAAGAGGGAGTGGTGTAAACCACTCCCTTTTTTGTCGTCATTCTGGCTTGTCCAGAATCAACGATAACAACTATTTTTTTACTATATACTTGGATAATATGAGTAAGAAAAAGACAGAAAAATCATTTCATCCGAAGATCAGTTTTTTGATTTTAATGGGATTAATCGTTTTTTTCTTTCTTGGCTACTTGTTTATGAAGTGGAGATAAGCTAAAATAGGTTTCCCTGACGCACATTTCTCAATACGCCACATGTGTCATTCCCGCGAAGGCGGGAGTCCAGTGCTCCAGTCGCTATCGTCCAGAGGCCTAGGACGACAGATTCTCATTCTGTAAACACGGGTTCGAATCCCGTTAGCGACACTTATTCAAAAATGTCTGCTTTGCAGACAATTCTGAATAAACGACGGGATGAGAAGTTTACCCTGAGCGAGTCCTGAGTCAAATCGAAGGACGAGTCGAATGGGAATCCCGTTAGCGACACAAATTCCCATAAGGATTGACATTGTTTAGAAATTATTAACCCAAAATATTATACAACCTAGCCTCATAAAGCAACTTCATTATATCTTATTTATTCTTTCCTAGACCATATTTTTTTAATATGGTGATCTTTGTAGCTAGATTTTTAAACAATCCAACTGACACATCAGCTAGAGGTACTTCTGGGAGTTCTGGTGATAAAAATATAAGTTTCTTTTTTTTAGCCTTTACATCTAAAATCTCATGGCAATCTCTTTCTCCATCTCCACCTGCATCAACCACAATGCAATTTGATATTCCATTGTTTCCTCCAAGTGATTCTGGAACTCGGTGATGCCCTTCAGTATGCTTTCCAAGTTTCTGTCCACAAACAGGACAAAGCCCACGTTGTATTCCAGTAACCTCTTTTTTTAGCTTAGCTCCAAATCCAAATAAAGAAAGGCCGACTAGGCCAAGCGCTGGCACAGTTACGGATAATATATCTTTTAAGATGTTGTCTCCCTCCGCTTTAATACTCATATTTGCAATGTGATATTGTAGCATTATTATGATTTGGATTGTCTATATACTCTTTTCTATATCTCAACACGGCTTTACATAGTTTCATTTTTAGCCTCAATCCCTCTCAATTCAGTAAATTAAGATTAAATTATTTCCTTCGCTTTTGAGGCTGCTCCCCTGCCTCCAAGACTCATCCGTAGTGGTTTACATTATTTAGGAAAAATAAGTCCCAACCTGGTACCAAGCTCTTACATGTACATATTTACTCTGTTTAATCCCGAGCTTTTTTGTGCCTATTTAGCCTCCTTGCAAACCTCGGAGGTTTGCAAGGCTTTTCAAAATATGAGAATGGTATACTATTTTCAATAAAAAAAGTTAAAGAGTAAAGTTTGAAACTTTGATACAATCAAAGCTATGAGATTCAACAATATACTCCCCGAGCTCTATGTCATCGACTTTCAAAAAAGTTTACATTTTTATACAAACATATTGGGTTTTAAACTTGAATATCAACGCTCAAATCCTTTATTTGCTTTTCTTTCCTATCAAGGCAGCCAACTCATGATTCAACAGGAAGAAGATGGTGACGAAGAGTGGCATAACGGAAAAGAGTACCCCTATGGGAGAGGTATAAACTTTCAAATAGAAACAGACGATGTACAAAAAATTATCGATTTGCTAGCTACAAATAACTATCCTCTAAAGCGAGGAGTAGAGGACAGTTGGTACAAAGTAAAGGATACTCTCCATGGCCATAGGGAAATCCTAGTAATGGACCCAAGCGGATATTTACTCAGATTCTCTCAAAGTCTTGGGACTAAAAAGGCTTAGGCGCGCAATCTTCTGGTTTGATATAATACTTTTATGAAACAAGAAGAGCTAAAATTTAAAATAGACCAACTAAGAAAGGATAAAATTATTTATGCCACCGAGGCGACCGCAACTGCAGTCGTTTGTATATTAGGATTTTTATTTGCAAACATGTATCTTGAAAATCCAATCAAATATGGTGTCAACCTCTTCGTTTTATTCGTTGGAGTTGGATATACCCTTTTTATGGGTATTGGAAACGCCATACGTTTAAGCAAAATCAAAGACCTGGAAAAGAAATTGTAATATCTCATGTACTATTAGCCTTAATTATGAATAGACTCATGCTGGGAAAAATTCGGTGGATCCTATTTGATGTAAGTGGCGTAATCGTCCACTTCACGTTCCAGAACCCGGAAGGCTATACAGTTGGCACGCGATTCTTTGACCAAAAACAGTTGGAGGGGATTGTCTATACAAAAGAATACGATAATTATATATTGGGACTTATTTCCCATGAACAATGGGTGGGAAAATATCTTAAGAATCATCATCTGGATTTGAGTATCGCTGAATTCGATGAGTTGATGAAAAAAGATATCCCCCCTATGGAGGGGATGGAGTCCCTTATCCAAAAATTGGAAAAAAAATATAAGATTTGCATTGCGACAAATGAAGGAAAAATGGTCACAAAATATAAAATAGAGGGATCGGGAATCCTTCCCTATCTTTCAAAAGTTATCCCTTCTTATTTATTGAGGGAGACAAAGCCTTCACCCCATTTCTTCAAAAAAATGTTGAAAATAATCGGCGCTACAGCTGATGAATGTGTCTTTGTCGACGATAAGCAGGAAAATATTAATGGTGCAAGATCTCTCGGAATTCAGAGTATCCTTTTTAAGGATACTAAACAACTTGAAGAAGAATTTGTCAGATTACAAATACTCTAATTAAGTGTCATCCCGAACTTGTTTTGGGATCTCCGTTGAGATGCTGAAACTAGTTCAGCATGACATATTATAGAAGTTATATAATAAAGCAATGAAAAAAATACAGCTGACCCAGGAGGGATTTACCAATCTTCAGGATGAGTTGAATGATTTGCAAACGGTCAAACGGCCATCGACGGTCGAGAAACTGCAGAAAGCACGTGCAATGGGAGACCTCAAGGAAAACAATGCGTATCAATCCGCAAAGGAAGAATTGGGAGAGCTCGACGGAAGGATAATGGAGGTTCAATACATCCTCAATAATGCGGAAATCGTAATGACTTCCCCATCAGACCTGACCGTGTCATTGGGCAAAAAAGTGACCGTGGATATCAATGGTCTTCAGAAAATCATTTCCATAGTTGGCGAGTTCGAGAGTGATCCGATGAACGGTAAACTTTCGACCACTTCCCCTATCGGAGCGGCACTTATCGGAAAAAGAGTCAACGATAAGGTGGAAGTGATAACTCCCGGTGGACCAATACCCTACATTATTCTTTCAATAGCGTAAACGCCCTATCAACCTTATCATCTGAAAGAAGAATGGTGATTTCGGTATGAGTGGATACAATATCGATAATATTGATATCCTCCCATGCGAGCTTTTGCAAAAAGCGGTGATACACTCCAGGGATAAATACATTGTTTGTCGGCAAACGTAACGTAAGCGCAGAAATTCCCACTTGGCATGAAGTTATTTTTTCCTTTCTAAACATTTCTTTCGCTTGCTTTTCATACTGCTTACTCATGATTACGGCAACTTCGAATACTCCTTGTGTAGCTGCCAAAAAGTGCCTGTTTTCCTTTGAAATTGATTGCAAGAACGCAGCTATGCTTGAAGAAATTGTCTCTGACTGTGCGATTGTATACTCAATAATTCCGGAGCGAACAATAATCTCTTCTGGGCGTATGTCTGGGTAGGAGCGCTCCTTTTTCAAGATACCTTTGGCAGCTCTCCGCAAAGCCATACCTACTGCCGATACTTCAATGCGCTTCATAAGCTCCTTTTCGATACTTGGCTTAATTCTCCGTGCAAGAGAGGAATAATTGATTAAATCCTCCTTGATTGCTTGTTCGATAAGCGGATGGCTTTGGATATATTTTTTTACGAGCTCTCCTATGGTAATCATGTTAATATTTTAACATATTATTCACTATTTGTAAATAATATGCAAAAAATTGACTATGCCTTGGTTGTGAGTATACTAGTCATGTCCTTATATAAAAATTTAATTACTTTATACCTATGTTAAAAAATAATTGCCCTATATGTGATAGTGAAGTTACTCTTCCTGAAGGAACTGAGACAAGTGAAATTGTGAGTTGCGGTGATTGTCATACCCGTCTTGTGGTAAGAGCGATAGTTAGTGGAGTACCCACTCTTGAAGAAGCTCCAAAAGTTGAAGAGGATTGGGGAGAATAAATACACATATGATTACCATCGGACTACTCCATTCAACAATTCGAGGAGATGAAAAGCTTATTCTGGACGCTGCAAAAAAAAGAAATATAAAGATAAAGCTTATTGATGTACGCGAAGAGGTGTTTAACAGAAACTCCTATTCACTCGACTTTAATGTGGCGCTTGAGAGATGTGTCTCCACGGTAAAAGGTACGCACGCTACCCGCTTTTTTGAATCACTAGGAGTTCAGGTAGTCAATAGTTCATCCATAGCTGCAATTTGCGAAGATAAATTCGTTACTTCACTTATTTTACAAAAAGCAAAGGTTCCCACACCGGACTTCGCAATGGTATTCAATCCTATACAGGCAAGAACTGCTATTGAGCAAATGGGGGGTTACCCTGTAGTTATAAAGCCTCCCCTTGGCTCATGGGGACGACTCCTTGCAAAAGTGAATGATGAAGATGCACTGGACGCCATATTGGAACATAAGGAAGTGCTTGGATCTCCTCAACAAAAATCATTTTATTTGCAGAAGTTCATTAAAAAACCAGGCCGTGATATTCGCACATTTGTAATTGATGGAGTAACAATAGCTGCAATATATAGAGATTCACCCCACTGGATTACCAATACCGCTCGGGGCGGAGTAGCCACAAACTGCCCAGTGACAAAAGAGCTTTCTCAAATATCCAAAGACGCATCTGATGCGGTTGGTGGAGGGATTTTATCAATGGATGTATTTGAAACAGAAAGCGGTATGCAGATTAATGAGATCAATCACACCACTGAATTTAAAAATTCAGAAAAACCAACAGGGGTAAGCATCTCGGGAGCAATTGTTGATTATTGTTTAAGCATTGCAAAAAAAATATGATTACCGTATCTATTTTCGGTGCATCAGGTTATGCGGGTGGAGAGTTACTACGCATATTATTGGATCACCCTGACGTAAATATCTTGCAGGCAACATCCCGTCAGTTTGCGGGACAATCTGTTACTGTTGTCCATCCAAACCTTCGCAAAAAAACAAATCTCATTTTTTCAAGCCCGCAAGAGCTAAAAAAATGCGATGTTCTATTTGTTGGGCTCCCCAATTGCGAATCCATGAAACTTATGCCAAACCTCATGAAGCTTGCAGATAAGATTGTAGACCTTGGGGCAGATTACCGGCTCAATGACAAGGCGGTTTTTGAGCATTGGTATACGCAGGAACATGTAAATCCGCAATATATCCCCCAATTCGCCTATGGAATAACGGAGCTACACAGAGACGATATAAAAAAGTCTAACTATGTGGCTTGCGGTGGATGTGAAGCCACAGTGTCTATTCTTTCCCTTTATCCTCTGGTAAAACATAACCTGATTGAAGAGAAAGTAATTATCGATGCAAAAATGAGCAGTTCTCAAGCTGGCAATAAATCCACTCTCTCATCCCATCACCCTGAGCGGGCAGGAGTAGTACGCTCTTATATGCCCTCGGGCCACAGACATACTGCAGAAATCTTGCAGGAACTCGCTCCTTTCAATACAAAAATGGATGTGGCGATTTCTGCAACCGCTATCGATATGGTACGCGGGCTTCTCGTTACTATCCACACGACTCCAAAAAAGGGAGTAACGGAAAAAGATGTGTGGAAAGCATACCGAGCGGAGTATGGAAGCGAACCATTTATTCGCATAGTAAAAGAACGCCAGGGTTTATACCGATTTCCAGAACCAAAAATTTTGCAAGGTACCAACTACTGCGACATCGGATTTGAAATGGACAAAGTATCAAGTCGACTTGTGGTAATTGGCGCAATTGATAATTTGGTAAAAGGCACTGCGGGGCAAGCAGTACAAGCGATGAACATCATGTATGGGTTTCCTGAAGAACGAGGGTTAGAATTTTCAGGCCTGCATCCCATATAATGGGAAATCAAAACCTCAGATTTAAAGGAGTCATCGATACCACCTTCCGTGATGGACAGCAATCTCCGCTTATGTTTGATTCATATAAATACCGCTTATCGCTTGAAGACAAAAAAGATCTTATCTATGGATTGATAAAACTAGGAGTGCGTGACTTTGAGTTTTTTTCACCTATCGTAAGCGCATCTGAATTTGAAGATTTCATTCACCTTAAGGAATATGTGAAGAGTCTTCATATACATAATGTTCGACTGTTAGCCCACTGCCGTTGTCATCCTCATGATATTAAACGAGCAATTGACGCGGGATTTGATGGGCTTAACCTCTATATTGGGATGACCAAGCTCGCTCAAGAATTTAGTCATGGAATTAAGTTTAAAGAAATAATCTCATCGGTAAAAAAAACTCTAAAAGAAGTGCAGGCTACCTATCCCCATTTATATTTGCGGTTTAGTGCTGAGGATAGTTTTAGAACACCGCTTTCGGACCTGTACCAGGTGTACGACGAAGTGCATACATATGTAAACACGCTTGGCATGCCCGATACTGTGGGAATCGCGACTCCTGAAATGGTAAAGGAGAGAGTATCTGCACTCCGAGTGCGATACCCAGACGTAGATCTTGAGTGTCATTTTCATAATGACCGTGGGTTTGCCCTCATCAATGCCGTTACCGCTATTAAAAGTGGCGTTTCCTATGTTGATACTTCCGTATGGGGTATGGCCGAGAGATCTGGAATCACATCTGTTACCGGGCTCCTTTTAAATTTGTATTACGAAGATAAAGCGCTGTGTAAAAATTTTGATTTAAAATTATGCTATCCACTCAATGTGCTAATGGGATCCATCCTTAAACACCAGGTGCCACCCAATGAGCCTGTATCTATTACGAATCGTACACATACTGCAGGAGTGCACCAAAAGGCAGTGCTCAATAACCCATATGTGTATGAAGCACACGATTTATCTATTTTTGGAGTTACGAGTAATAATCTCCTTCTAGGTCCCTTAAGCGGGAAAAATCTCATTCACTACTACTTGAGGGAAATTCAATTTTATGATGTTACTTTTGAAAAGGCTGCTGAGATCGCTGCTGAGTTCAAATCAAAATCAAGCAAAATGAGTAAAAAAAATAAACCAGAAAAAATACTTGCAGAAACTATACATAATTATCACTTGACCAAGTTATCCATTAAAGAGGAATTCTTGAAAAATAGAGTTGAAAACTTAAATTGATTATGGACCAAACAATCGCGGAAAAAATATTTTCAAAACATGTGGGAAGAAAAGTATATGCGGGAGAGTTCGTGGTTGCAAACCTTGATTTGGTGATGGCGCATGATACTACGTGCGCATGGGCTATCGCTCCCTTCCGCAAAATTGCAAAAAAAGTGTGGGATAAAAAAAAGATTTTCATTCCATTTGATCATGCGTTCCCTGCTCCTAATGTACAGATGGCAAAACTCCAAAGCGAAATCCGTGCATTTGCAGATGAGCAAGGGCTTTCCATTACAGTGGATGGAGTGTGTCACCAAATTATGAGCGAAAGACTTATTAACCCGGGAGATCTTATTCTGGGAGCGGACTCCCATTCTCCCACAGGTGGCGGACTTGGGGCAATTACAGTGGGCGTTGGCTCTACTGATGCTGCAATTGCAATGGCTACTGGAAAATGTTGGTTTAAGGTGCCCCATACCATACGAATTAATGTGAATGGAAAGCTCCCCAAGGGAGTGTTTTCAAAAGATATTATTTTGATGATTGCAAAAAAATTTGGCCCAGAGGGTGGTAACTATCGTATACTTGAGTATGGAGGAGATACCATTCGCAGTTTAAGTGTACCTGCCCGACTCACTATCACCAATATGTCCGCAGAAATGGGAGTCAAAGCTGCAATTGTTGAAGCGGATGATAATACAAAAAAATATCTCAAAGAAAATGATCGTGAATATGCATTTGATGAAAAAATTCTTCATAGTGATAAAAATGCGCGATATGAAAAAGTGATGGAATTTAATGTGGATAGTTTAGTTCCCCTTATCGCAAGACCTCCTGATATTGATCGCGTATCTCCCGTTTCCGAAGTTGAAAAGCAAAAAATTAAGGTAGATCAGGTATTTATCGGGTCCTGCACCAACTGTCGTATTGAGGATCTTGATATCGTATATTCCATGTGGCAAAAACATACGTTAAACCCAAAAACGAGAACAATTATCACTCCTGCATCAAAAAAAGTATATCTGCAAACAATGGCAAAAGGGTATGTAGAGTTTTTTATGAAGCGAGGAGCGATTATGCTTACTCCTGGGTGTGGTCCCTGCTTGGGCCGGCACGGAGGAGTGTTATATGACAATGAGGTGTGCGTATCCACATCAAACAGAAATTTTACTGGACGCATGGGAAGTGCAAAAGCGTTTATCTATTTGGCAAGTCCCGCAACAGCTGCGGCAAGTGCTATTACCGGATATATCACAGATCCACGAAAATATATTAAATAATTATCTATACAATATGAACTGGCTATTTGGCGACAATATCAATACCGATTTAATCACTCCCGGACGATACAACATCACCACCGATCCACATGAACTGGCAAAAATTGCATTTATTGAGCATCGACCTGAGTTTGCAAAAAATGTAAAACAAGGTGACTATATTATTGGAGGAAACAACTTTGGATGTGGTTCATCCCGTGAGACTGCAGTAACTTCTCTAGCGGCTTGCGGGATAAGAGCGATTATTGCAAAGTCATTTGCACGAATATTCTATCGAAATTGCATGAACCAAGGAATGCTTGTTATCGTAGCGAATACGGACAAAATAGAAGAACAAGACGTGTTGGAACTAGACTTTAAAAAGCAAGAGATAACAAACAAAACAAAAAAAATAAGTACCACGGCAACCATGCCAACACTTATGTTAAAGCTGTATAAAGCGGGTGGAATCATTTCCTATTTACAAAAAAATGGGCTTAACTCAGTTAAAAATCTATTTGAATAAAATGAAATCCTATACGATATGCACGATTGGTGGAGATGGCATCGGGCCAGAAGTAACAGATGAATCCATACGGCTCCTTAAGTCAACTGGACTAACTTTTGACTTTATTCCAGCAGAGGCGGGGTTTGGTGCATATCAAAAATATGGCATTTCATTACCAGCATCCACGATTGATATGGCTAAAAAAAGCGATGCGATTCTTTTTGGAGCTGTAACGACCCCCCCCAATATTGCTCACTATTTTAGCCCGATTGTGAGGTTACGAAAAGAGTTGAACTTGTATGCAAATGTTCGCCCATTCAAATCTCTTCCAACCCCCTCTCAAAAGCCAAATATAGATTTTATAATCGTAAGAGAAAATACTGAAGGGTTATACAGTGGAAAAGAACATCTAACGGAAGATGGTGCAGTAGCTGAACGAATAGTAACAAGAGTGGGTTGTGAGCGAATAGTAACTTTTGCATTTGATTTGGCTCAAAAGCAAAACAGAAAAAAAGTAACACTTGTTCATAAAGCCAATGTCTTACGAATTACTGATGGTATGTTTCTAGAAACAGGAAGAGGTGTCGCAAAAAAATATCCAAACATTACGATGGAAGACATGTTGGTTGACTCTTGTGCAATGCAACTTATAAAAAAAACGGAGAGTTTTGATGTGATAGTTACTACGAATATGTTTGGCGATATTTTGTCGGACGAGGCAGCAGCTCTTACTGGTGGACTGGGAGTTGCCTCTTCAGCAAATATGGGTGATAAGCGAGGTCTGTTTGAACCTGTACATGGATCAGCTCCAAAATACGCAGGAAAAAATAGTGCCAACCCTCTCGCGAGCTTTTTATCAGTGTGCCTAATGCTTGAATTTTTAGGAGAAGTAGCAGTAAGCAAAAAAATAAAAAAAGCACTTCATAGTTGTCTGGAGGATGGCAAAACAACAGGAGATTTGGGAGGAAAACTGAGTATGACCGAATTTACAAATGCTGTGATACGAGCCCTATGATCCTTATAAAAATTGGTGGAGGAAAAAAAATAAATCTCGACGCGATTTGTTCAGATATAAAAACTCTCATTGATAAAGGTGAACAGATTGTCTTAGTACATGGCGCAAGTACCATACGAGACGAGATTGCCACCTCATTGAACCATCCCACAAAAACAATAATTTCCCCATCAGGAGTAAGTAGTGTTTATACCGATGCTAAGTCTATTGATATTTTTCTTATGGCGTATGTTGGACTCGTTAATAAAAGACTCGTGGAAAAACTTCAGCAACATGGAGTAAATGCTATTGGGTTATCAGGAATTGACGGAAGGCTCTGGCAAGGAAAAAGAAAGAAGGTAGTTTATTCACAGATTGAAGGCAAAACAAAGCTTATTTCAGACAGCATGACAGGAAAAGTGGAAAAAATCAACTCACCACTCATTTCAATTTTAATTGAAAATGGCTACACTCCAGTTCTCTGTCCACCTGCTATCAGCGATGAAAATGAAATCATTAATACTGATAACGACTGGGCAACGGGAGTTATGGTAGGTGCCCTCCATATAGAAAAAATGATTGTCTTATTTGAGGCGCCTGGAATGCTTAAGACATTTGGTGACGAAAAATCTCTTGTTAAAACGATTAAAAAGGATGAACTAGACTCCTACATCCAATATGCGCAGGGGCGAATGAAAAAAAAGGTAATAGGTGCCAGAGAAGCCTTTCGGCTTGGGTTAAAGGCAATGTACTGGGCAGATGGAAGGATTGAAAATCCAGTGATTAATGCATTAGAAGGCGGTGGAACAATTATTAGTTAACTTTTATATTTATGAAAGATTACCAATTTCTTCAGCAGAAATATCTCGCTAACACCTACGTAAATCGGGGACTCTCCTTTATAAATGGAGAAGGTATGTATTTGTATGATGAGAAAAATGAAAAATATTTGGATGTCATGAGCAATTATGGAGTAACTATTTTTGGTCATACTGACAAAGAAATCACCTCCGCCCTTACTCAGCAGCTCAATAAGGTAACTACGCTGCATGGCAGTTTTAATAACGACGCGCGCGCTCTTGCTTCCGAGCTACTGGTAAAACGATGCGGTGAATCTTACCGATATGTATATTGGTCAAACTCCGGAACGGAAGCCACCGAAGCAGCTCTTAAATTCGCTGTGGTTACCACTGGGAAGAAGAAAATTATTACATGCAACCATGCATATCATGGAAAAACGCTTGGAGCTCTCTCAGTTACGGGAGGAGAGAAATACCGCAAACCCTTTACTCCCCTTTTGTGGAACGTAGCATTTATTGAATATAATAATATCCAAGCGCTTGAAAATGAAATTGATGATAACACAGCCGCTTTCATTGTCGAACCTATACAAGGTGAGGGAGGAATCTACCCACCAAGTGAATCTTACTTACAGCAAGTGAGAAAAATATGTACGAAAAAGGGTATATTACTTATCGTGGATGAAATCCAAACTGGGATGGGAAGAACGGGTAGCCTTCTGTCTATTCAGAAAAGTGGAATTGAGGCAGATATTCTTACCCTAGGCAAGGGACTTGCCGGAGGAATACCAGTGGGAGCTACCGTTATCAATCAAAAGGTAGGATCTGCAATTTTTAAGGGGCTTCATACTTCCACTTTTGGAGGAAACCCACTTGCTTGCGCCGGTGTTATCGCAACATTACATAAGTTAACTCCTCAGCTTCTTGAACATGTAGATCAAATGGGGACATATTTCATTGAGAAACTGAGTGGCATTAAATCCCCCAACATTATTGCTGTCCGAGGACGGGGATTAATGATTGGAGTTGAGGTGAAAGAAAATCGCAACGATTATCTAAAAAAATTACAGCAGGTAAAAATACTCGCAATTCCTGCGGGAGATACGGTGATACGATTTTTACCACCATATATTATCGGTAAAGAACATATTGACTTGGTTGTAGCTGAATTAGAAAAGATTATATGAGTTTTTTGCACTATGTGCCGTTTCCTTTTATATAAATCAAAAGAGCCCAGCGTAATTACGGATACGTTAAATGCGTTTGCTCGCATGGCCGAAAAAAGTAGGGCATATGATGGCGATTCTCAATGCGATGGGTGGGGTATATCTTGGCTTGAGAATAACACATGGCATACGTATAAATCGGTGCGTCCCATTTGGGAAGATGTAGACTCATTTACCCAATTCCCCTCATCTACTCTTTATACTATCCATGCAAGAAGCGCATCTTTCCCGCAGCATAAGAACAATATCGAGTACAACCAACCATATATTGATAATACATATTCATTCGTTTTTAACGGACTTCTGAAAGGTGTTACACTCTCTATTCCTGGGAATATTGGCGCTCAAAAAATATGGAATCTTTTAAATGGACAACTTAAAACAAAAAAAGTAGATGTGGGCTTTCATACAGCAGTAGAAATACTTAAAAAAAACGCTCGCGTAGTTCAAGCTCTTAATATGGGTCTAGCTTACAAGGGCTCAATCGCTGCTTATTCTACCTACGCTGAACATCCTTTATATTATTCACTCCACTATGTAGATGAACCATCTTTTAAACTCATATGTTCGGAGCCAATTGAGGGCTTTTCTTTTAAAACCCTCCCCAACAACTCGTTCCTATTGCTATAATATAAGATTAATATGTCTACCGCACAAAACCTTCGTGAGAAACGCCTCAAGAAACTGGAGAAAATCCGTGAAATAGGGTGGGATCCCTATCCTTCTTCCTATGAAAAGAAACAGATGATCAATGAAACAAGAGAGATGGAAGGGAAAGTGGTAAAGACTGCAGGAAAGCTTTTTTCATTCAGGACCCACGGCAACATAGCTTTTGCTGATTTGAAAGATGAGACGGGAAAAATACAACTCTTTTTTAAGAGAGATGTATTGGGAGATGAAGTTTATAAACACTTATCGCTTCTTGATGTTGGGGATTATGTTGGAGTTGAAGGAACAGTTTTAAAAACCACTGCTGGTGAAATCTCAATTGTCCCCACAAAATACACTTTCCTGAGTAAGTCTCTTCAACAACTCCCTCATGAATGGTTTGGACTTAAAGATACAGAACAGCGCTTTAGACAGCGCTATCTCGATCTTCTATTAAACCCAGATGTGAGAGAGCGGTTTAACACAAG
>Ga0210057_1001706_pt1 | contig 32747 bp, 31 predicted proteins | sample CryGeyCG2114_010_2_FD_183968 | JGI IMG/M metagenome (GOLD analysis project Ga0210057, IMG submission 183968) | Groundwater microbial communities from aquifer - Crystal Geyser CG10_big_fil_rev_8/21/14_0.10 (SPAdes) (version 2) | ecosystem: Environmental > Aquatic > Deep subsurface > Groundwater ... | reverse complement strand
AAAATTATTACGGTAGGATATGAGACCCCAATGCAAATCTATTTGAACCAACTATAGTGCTTTTTAATAGATTGATGCAATTTTACCTATAATTCCTCTACTTATTCAATGTAATTAAAAGACTGTCATAGTCTGTTTCAGCTAAATAAATTGAACCTAAGAGATGTCCTGAGTTAATCCATCGACTACCCCCATGCTCTTTATCCGGATCGGCTAGTAAAAACTTGTTGTCTTTATGTCCAGCAATAATCATTGCATGGGTAGAAGGAGTACCTTCAATGGAGTCTTTATCAAAATCATTATTTTTTTGATTGAATTTCCCTTTTGGGAATGTATTTAAAAAATTCCAATTCACAATAGCGTAAATTGGTCCCTTTTCAAGTAAGCCTACTATATACTCTTGGTCTATAATAGGAAACACTGCTTTTCCTCCATTTTTTAGAAATGTAATATACCCATCAAAAATCAAATCCATTGCTTCCTCATCATAACGATGATGTTTTATGAATTTACGTCGTGCACTTAATAATTGAATTAATTCATCGCTTGACTTATTCGTCCAACTTCTGTCAAAAATTTCCAAATCGACTACGTGCATAGTTACTATGAAACCTTGTTTAATAAAGTAGGTGGCAATATGTCCAATAGATGAGCCTAGTGGTTTTCCCGCTTTAGAAATATAGACAGGAACTTCTTTCTTTATTTCGTCAACAGTTTTATGTAAGCCATAATAATTAAGAAGTTGTGATGCGCTTGCTTGGGTACATTCTTTAAGTCCTTGTTTTATTATAGGAACATTGTATTGGATTATTTTCATAAAAGAAGTATAACAGAGGGTATTATCTAATAGTTCTTTTAATGGTTCAATGTTGCAGCGAGTGACCCTAAAAATATTCGAACCTTCAAGAGTTTGTACTTAAATACATTTTTTGTGACCGCTGGTGGACTTGAACCACCGACCTTCGCAATGTCAATGCGACGCTCTAGCCAGCTGAGCTAAGCGGTCATATATAGTATTCCCCATGAGCAAACAATGTGAATAGTATACCAAACACCAGTGAATACATCAGCATAACTGAAGATGTATACTATATATACATCTAAATGATTTTTGATAAACTGAGACACCTTGATGACATTCATGTGCCAACAGACCTCGACGAAGGTTCAGAACCAGAATGTAACACTGAAGACGTCTGGCAAATACCACCCTATATGAATACCGAAGGTAACTCGTGTGTAGGGTCAAACGGATTGATATATAACACTGGCCTTACCAATGAACAACCGCCAACAACAATTTGCAGTTTCTGCGGTCAAAAATTTACTCAGTAGTTACCCAGGAAGGTTAGACTGTGAAAGCTCATTTGAGCGTGAGAACGAGGTACCCTTTTTCTTAGCAAGTCCCCAGAATTTTTTCTTTTTCTTTTTCTCAAACGCCACGTCAAGCCACATACGGCCCTCTGAAATTCGCTTTCTTAACGCATGGAGCAGTTTGATAACAAACTGAAAAAAGCGTATATGATATATCCCTGGTTTTTCTGGGTTGTTTTGTAGTACGAGTTTTGAAATATCCTCGCTTAGGCCTTTGTCTTGAACTTTCAAAAGCTCAAGCTCTCTGCGTACATTTTCTATAAGACTATTTAACTCTTGGCGAATGCTTTGCTTTTCTTGTACTTCTTGTCTGTTAAAAAGCACCTCCGACTTGATAACGCGGATAGGCTCTTTTCTATCTTTACTGCCCATACGAGCGTCAAATGAAAATGGGTTTTCTGCGTGGGAGTCCAAGGAATCGTTGTTATCGTCAAGTAACTGCGAAGCAACATCGTTTCTTACCCCTCGGACTGCGTCTCTTCCTTGTTCGAAAAAGTCGTCACCTAAACTTTTGAGTTGCTCAGCTATGCCGCTTGACGTTTTCTTTTTTGCGGCTACCATCTACTTATTATACTATAAGCTACTCAAATAATCAAGCGTCTTCTGCTTTCTCATTAAACTTGCATAAAAATACGCACTTTTTTTAGCTTCTTCGCGCTCTTTCTCTGTTTTCATACGTGAGAAAATCGCCTCGAGCTCTTTGTCGTCAACGGTTATTTTTTCATTCTCTGCTATCTGTTGCAGCAAAAGCTCAACCGTATATACTTCTACTATCTCTTTCTCTGCTTTTTTACGCATGGAATCGGTTGTTTCACCTTTTGCTTGCATATATTGATCTAAGTTCATACCAAGCTTCTTTACTTCGTCGAGTAATGATGCCATGCGCCTATTTACTTCTTGCTCCATTATCCCAGGGGCAATAGTGATTTCAGCTTTATTGACAAGAGCATCCATAATTTTTTGAAGCCTTTCCTCTTTTTTCTCTTCTGGCTTCTCTCTAGGTTTTTCCTTCTCATCTTTACCGGGAACCCAAATGGATTCCTTCTTATCTTGTGCGCGTATTTCGGTCACTATTTTTTTTACATCGGGCATGGTTTTTATAGCAGGTGCGTGGGCTATCTCAAATACCACTATCCAGTCTTTGTTGGCTTCTGCCTGTTTTACCCTAATAGCAGGGTCTATAACAGGGTGTAAATCGTACTTCTTAACTATTTGGGAATAGATGTCGCTCAAAAAGTAGCGTGAAGCTTCTTCTAATAGCTTGCCTTCGCCGAGCTTCTCGCGCACTACCTTTACCGGCACTTTTCCTTTTCTGAAACCTTCCGATTCATAATCTTTTTGAATCTTTAAAAGTGTCTCTTCTTTGGATTTATCTATATCGCTCCACTTTACGGTTACGGTTACAAAACTGGTCTCGTTTTTATTTTCGAATGTATCTGTGAATTGCATGAAACGATTATACAACATGATCGCCGTTTACGCTATACTTATGTAATGAAACGGAAATATATGTATGTGGCTTCTATATTATTTTTTGTAGCATTTATTGTTGTGACGCTCATTGTGCGTACCGATATGTTGCGATCATTTGATTTTAATACCACGGTTCGTATTCAAAACCACACACCCCAATCGCTCGATCCGTTCTTATCGTACTTCAGCTTCTTTGGCAGTTTCGAAGTAACAATAACCATACTTATTATTTTTGCACTCCTTATACGAAAATACTATTTCTTAGCGCTGAGCATTGTGATCTTTGGCATTTCGCACTTGTTTGAACTGGTTGGTAAAAACTTCTTATTGCAACCCGCTCCCCCTTTCTTATTTCATAGAACCTATTCACTCTTTCTCTTTCCGAGCTCATACGTACATACCGATGGTTCGTACCCTTCTGGACATAGCATGCGCTCTGTATTTCTACTCGTCATTATGTTTTTGTTTCTGTGGTATTCTAAAGTGCACAGAGTAAAAAGAACGGTACTGTTTATGGTTATTGGCGTGGTAACATTTTTAATGCTCTACAGCAGGGTTAGTTTGGGAGAACACTGGTTAACCGATGTTATGGGTGGTTCGCTCTTGGGTGCAAGCTCTGCATTGTTTGTGTTTGCACATCATCGGAAAAGTTATAAGAAGAAAGCGCATGCTTAAAAGATTGAAAGCTTTACTCTCTCGAAAAGTACTCATTGTAATTACTATCTGCTCTGTTATAGCTATAGCTGCTATTGGCGGTTACTTTTGGGGCAGTAGATTCCCCGTAAAAATTCCTAAAAAAGAAAACATATACTCTGCACTGCTTATGGAAGAGTTTGATACTATCCAAAAAAATTATTGGGATAAGTTATCCGATGGTCAACTCATAGATATATACCTACTTGCAAATCAAAAAGTATCAGGGCAATTTTCACAAAACCTTACCAAGGATAAAAAGGGATTAAAAAAAATACTTGAAAAGACTCTAAATACATTCGACACCGCAGAAAAGAAAAAACTGTATACAGTAACCCTAGCAGATACCGTTCTGGCAAGCCTTCAACCCGCGGGAAGAAGTAGGCTTTACAGTAAAAAAGAAGAAACGAACTTAAAAAATGAAGTTGAGAACAAGAACCCTACTATAGATAGATACAAAACGATCGGCACCAATAAAAAGGCTTCACAAAAAGAAATTGCACAAGCGTACGAGAAAAAAAAACAGGAGTTAGAAGCCCAAAAAACCCCAGAAGCTAAGACGAAATTGGCGGAAGTCGAACAAGCATATGAAACGTTAAGCACACAGCAAAACAGGGATCGATATGATACTTCGGGTGTCGAATCTACTATCGTGTCAAAAGTGGTGAATGGCAGTATTCTCTACATGCACCTAACCCGTTTTTCACCAACAACACTCGACGACATTGTACACTCAGCGGATTCATATAACGACAATGCCGCTCTTGATGCGCTCATATTTGACTTACGCGACAACATAGGAGGGTTGATAGACGGACTGCCTTATTTCTTAGGTCCATTCATTGGCCCTGATCAGTATGCTTACCAATTTTTGCATCACGGCGAAAAACAAGATTTCAAAACACAAGCGGGCCTTTTGCCAAGCCTTACCAAGTATAAGCAAGTTGTAATTCTCATAAATGGCAATTCGCAATCGAGCGCAGAGGTTATGGCTGCGAGTTTAAAGAAATACAATGTCGGCACTATAGTAGGTACGCCGAGCAAAGGTTGGGGTACGGTAGAAAAAGTATTCCCTCTCAAGCATCAACTCGATAAAACCGAAACGTTCTCGGTATTTTTAGTACACAGTCTAACGCTCCGCGACGATGGACAGCCAATAGAAGGAAAAGGCGTTATACCCGATGTCAATATTACAGACCCTCATTGGCAGGAAGAATTATTTTCTTATACGCACTACCAAGGGTTAGTCTCGGCAGTAAAAGAGGTGTGGTAACTACGCACTTTAAAGCATGTTATTAGCGTGTGCCGCGGGTGGGAATCGAACCCACACGATGTTTTGCACCATAGGTTTTTGAGACCTACGCGTCTACCAATTCCGCCACCGCGGCAAGATTAGCTGTTAGCTATGAGCGCTAATCAAGCACAGAATGAATTTTAACATATCGAACGTAGATAGTGTGTTCAATGCATGATTACAAAATTGCTTTTCCTAAGAGTGCACGCCGTGAATCGAGCATTGCAGTGTAATTAGAGAGTATTAATATGTCTTCAGATTTCTTTTTTACATCGGCAAAACACTGCTTTGCATTTGTATATACTTTCTCAACTTCTATGCCTTCCATATGTAAACGAACTGCCATGTCGTGTGCTCTATCGCCAAACGTCCATACTTGTGAAATATGGCTCAGATTCTCACGATCAATGTCTGCGTCCCAGATCCAAGACACATCACGTCCGTCTGGTATTTGATTATTGAGCCCTAATACAAGAGTTGAATATTTTTTCTTTTTAAGCGAGTCGCGCAAGGCCACTGTCCAACTAGCAGGATTCTTTCCAAGTGCAAACGTAATAGATGCACTCCCTGATGTGCGAACTTCTCCCCTTCCATATGCGGGTTTCCACGAAGAAACTGCAGAGAAAAATTGTTTCCTAGGTATATTCAAAAGTTGCGTTAATAGAAATATGCCCTGCATATTAATAGACATGTAGTCTGGCAACGCACCCAAGCTATGCAAGTCTTTTGTGTGCCAAACGAAACCTTGTTCACTTTTTTTCTTACATGCTGGACAATTCCACTTACCTAAGTGAGAAACATACGTACCATCATATTTCAGCTTATGATTGCAGAAAAAACAGTACGAAGAGTCGCCGAGTACAGCACTATCATTCTTCAAAAACTGTTCTGGAATACCGTACCAGTGAATGGCATTTTTTGATACGCTTTCACATACCCACGATAAACCTGGATCGTACGCATTTGCAATAATTGAACATTCAGGGTTTGTATCTAAGATTTTTCTCCAAAGTCCCAACACATTTCTTACTTCGCCATACCTATCGAGCTGATCGCGCACAACATTTAAAAAAAGAATGTGCGTTGGAGCTAATATTTCTGTAACGCTCCGTAGTGCAAATTCATCTACCTCAAATACACCTATATATCCGTCATTCTTTTTAAATTTCTTTTGTACGAGAATACTGCTTAAGACACCGTTGAGCATGTTGGCACCTGAAGCATTTGTCAGTACATCGTAGCCATTCTCTCGCAAGATCTGTACAAGCATCTTAGTCGTTGACGTTTTTCCATTGGTTCCTACCACATAGATAACTTCTCTAAAAAGTGATGCTATTTTTTTGGGATCGCGTAAAAAATATCGTGCTATTTCACCCGGCCACGTTTCGCCACTTCGATGCAACAATCGAGTTGAGATAGTATTCACAAGTTTCGCCACTCCCTCAGCAATTCTCATGAATGACGCTCAACTATTTCAACCTTATTTTTTACGAAGCCTACAGAAACAGAGCTGCCATCGACAATTTTACCCTCTATATATTGATAGGCAAGCTCATCGAGCACCGCTTCATTGATCAGTCTTTGTACTGGACGTGCGCCGAAGAGTGGATCAAAACCGGTTTCTACCAAATGTGAAATCAATGTCTCTGTAAAATGTACTTCTATATTCTTCTTTTGCATATCTCTTTTTATCTCGTCGAGCTGAAGTATTACAATTTGTCTCATCATTTCTTTTGTAAGTGGCTCAAACAAAATTTGAGCATCTATTCTATTAAGAATTTCTGGTTTGAAATATTTTTGAATACGCGTACTTATCTTCTCAGCAACTGCTTTATCCACTTTTCCTGCTTCAACAATATCTTCACTTCCCAAATTTGACGTCATAATAATTATAGTGTTTGTAAAATTAACCACTCTACCTTGCCCATCAGTGAGGCGACCATCGTCGAATATTTGCAGGAATATGTTAAAGATCTGTTGATGCGCTTTTTCCACTTCATCAAACAGTACAACTGAGTACGGCTTTCTACGAACTGCCTCGGTAAGTTGACCACCTTGTTCAAATCCTACATATCCTGGCGGCGCACCAATAAGACGCGAAATTGTGTGTGCTTCGCTGTATTCGCTCATATCGATACGAATGAGAGCATGTTCATCATTGAACAAACTATACGCAAGTGCTTTTGCAGTTTCTGTCTTACCAACTCCCGTAGGTCCAACAAATAGAAAAACACCCATAGGTTTTGATCCTTTTGAAAAGCCAGCACGAGAACGGCGGATTGCACGGGCAATTTTCTCTATAGCGTCTTTCTGATCTATGACTCGCTTGTGCATATCTTCTTCAAGGTGCAATAACTTTTCACGTTCTGACTGTAGCATTCTCTTAACGGGTATACCAGTCCATCGCGCAACAATGGTAGCTATGTCATCTTCTGTAACTTCTTCTTTTAACAATCGCTCGTCTTGCGGAATACTTTCCCACGCATCAGTTGCCTGCCTGAGTTTTTCTTTTAGTTGTGGTATTGCGCCATACTTTAATTCTGCGGCTTTATCTAAGAGCGCTTCTCTCTGTGCATCTTCCAATTCTTGGTTTTTTTTCTCGAGCTCTGTTCGCAGTTTTGTGGTTTCTTGCAATAGTTTCTTCTGACTATTCCAACGTGATTCTAAAATTGCCAACTTTTCTCTCTTCTTTTCAATACTGACTTGCTTCTCGACAACACTTTTTTTAGTTGCTTGATCTTTTTCGCGCTTGAGTGCAGTTACTTCTATTTCTTCCTGTGTGAGCGCACGTTTTAACTCATCGATGCTCAGAGGTGACGAATCTATTTCTATTTTTAACGCAGAAGCAGCCTCATCAACAAGATCTATAGCTTTATCTGGCAAAAAACGATCTGGTATATACCGCTTTGAAAGCGTAACCGCTGCGATCAGGGCAGAATCTGCAATACGTATACCATGATGAATCTCATACTTCTGCTTCAACCCACGCAAGATAGCAACTGAATCTTCTTGCGTTGGCTCTTCGACAAAAACAGGCTGAAATCTACGTGCAAGCGCAGTATCTTTTTCAATATAGTTTCTGTATTCACGTAGTGTCGTTGCTCCAATCGCACGCAAATCTCCACGCGCGAGCGCAGGTTTAAGCATGTTTGCAGCATCCATAGTACCTTCTGCTCCACCTGCTCCAACAAGTGTATGGATCTCGTCGATGAACAAAATATACTTTCCATTCGACTGCTGTATTTCTTTCAATAAACCTTTAAGCCTTTTTTCAAATTCTCCTCTGTAGGCTGCTCCTGCAAGCATAGAGGCCAAATCTAGACTAACAACTTCCTTATTTTTTAAGATACTCGGAACGTCTCCAATTGCAATCCTCTGTGCAAGGCCTTCGACAAGAGCTGTCTTCCCAACTCCAGGATCACCGAGTAGTACTGGGTTATTCTTTGTACGACGGGTAAGAATCTGCATAATACGCCGCACTTCGCTGTCTCGACCTATGACTGGATCGAGTTTATTTTCACGGGCGAGTTTCGTAAAATTTAACACATGCTTCTTAAGCATTGAATCCTGATCCTGCGGTGGCTCATAATTCATTTGCATACCTATATGGTATCGAATACTTTATAAATTGGCAAGCAAAAATTTAGTCTGCTAATTATTCGAATATATTTAAAAAGTACCGTACTGATCCAGACCAATCATTGTGATTCGTAGGATTATACTTACGAACTATATCTTCTGGCGTTGACATGCCTTGCTGCACGTAGCGCTCTCCCAAACCTTTTGCAACAGATTCGATTGCGTTGTCGTACGAACTAAATCGAATGACATTTTTTCCATATATTCCCCAACCCCAACAGTTATATGAATTGGCAGGTATTTTTCGACACAGTCCCGATTCAACCATTGCTATTGCAGGTAATAATCCATAGTGCAAACTGTATTTATCTGAGGCGCTTACCATAGTGTCAACGTACGCTAAAAGCGGCGAATCAGAATAGTAGCGTTGAATGAAATCTCGAATGATAGCCTTGCGCGCATCGAGTGAACCAGGCCCAGTCTCTTCGCCTAAAATGAGTGCACTCTTTTGTTTATTATATTCATCTCCGGTACGAAAAAAAAGTGCGGACATAACAACCGAACTCTTATGTACATATGAATATGTCGCGAGAATAACCGCAAAATGCACTACTAAGAGCAATGCAAAAATAGTAATCCATACAAACGTCTTTTTCCACAATACAAATATTCCTTGCATATGCATACCACATTATTGAGTAATTGAGCGAAAAAAGCAAGCTACCCCCTAGTCTTCTATCTTTTCTATAGATGCGCCAATGGCTCGCAGTTTATACAATAGCTGCTCATATCCTCGCTCTATCTGTTCCGCTCCATTAATGACACTTTTTCCTTCTGTAAGTAGTGCTGCAAGAACCAAACACGCACCAGCACGCAAGTCGCTCATTCGTGCTGAGGCATTATGCAATGTAGTAGGGCCTTTTATACGAATTGCTTGCTTTGATAGGTCGGTCTGTTCATCTGTTTCGAACTGATACTCTGTTGATGTACGTAATTGTTTTGGATCCCAAAAGGAGATGTGCGCACCAAACTTGTTTAACTCACTCACATAGCCAAATCTATCTTCAAATACCGTTTCATGAATGGTGCTTTCTCCCCGTGCTTGGGTCATAAGAATAGCCCATAGAGGCTGCCAATCTGTCATAAAACCTGGATGCGGTGCTGTTGTTATATCGGTTGGTAGTATGAACCCCGTATTTTTGATACTCGAAACCCCTTCACGCTCCTCATATACAAGTCCTGCCTTATCCACGAATGTTAAAAAGGTTTCAATAGTATTCTTCTGTACACCTCGTACGACAACTTCCCCATTCGTAAGTGCTGAAAGAACCAAAAATGAAATTGCTTCGTTTCTGTCAGACAATACTCTCGTATGAACAGATGAAAGTGTAGATTTGCCCTTTACTACAATATCATCTCCACGTCGATATACCTCGGCGCCAGCATTATTAAAAAACTGAATGAGCTCATCTATTTCTGGTTCGAGAGCACTGTTTTGTATAAGTGTTTCTCCTTCGATACATGCGCTTGCCATAATTGCCAGTTCAGTTCCTGTATGAGTCTTTTTTTTGAATGTAATCGTTCCAGGATGTAAAGATGAATACGAAGCGTGATAGCAACCATCTTTTGAATCGTAACGTATGTCTGCGCCAAGTGTCCGCAAACTTTCAACAAGTCTATCTACCGGTCGTGCACCTAAGCGACATCCACCCGGGTTAGGTATCGTAACTTTTTTAAAGGTGTATAAAAGGGGCGCAATAAGCAAAAAAGATACTCGAGTACGAGTGGCGTCAGCTATTGATACAGTACTGTGAGTAAGTGTATTCTCAACCTCGACTATGTTTTCTCCAACAAAAGCAGCGTACCCACCAAGCCTGTTGATAATATCTATCAACGACAAAACGTCACTTATTTTTGGCACATTTTCTATTCTCGATTTACCTTTTAAAAGCAGGGCAGCAACGATCATTTTTAATGCTACATTCTTTGCACCAGATACCGCAACTTCCCCTTTTAATGCAGCTCCTCCATTTATGACATAAAACATATTCAAGCGTTTAAACTACTAATACTTCTTCTCGTAACAACACATTAAATTTTGTGTGTACTTTTTCTTTGGCCTTCTCCTTTAAGTATATGAAATCTTTTGCTGTTGCACCTGACTCATTAATAAAGAAGTTGGCATGTTTATCTGAAATGATAAGTGCGTTCTTTCGTTCGCCTTTTAATCCACAGGCATCAATAAGGTATCCTGCGGATCGTGTTGGGAGGTGTGCACGCTCCATTTCTTCTACCGATATATTCTTAAATACACATCCGGCAGTATGCACCCCAGTAGGTTGCGTTTCCTTGCGATACTTCATCACCGTGTCACAGGCTTGTTGTATTTCGTCAGGTTTTCCGATTTCAAATTCAAATGTTGCTGAAAGTACAATACCGTTTTGTTTCTGTAGTTGGCTAAAACCATAAGAAAACATTAGTTCTTCTTTTGTCAGCACACTGGTCGTACCAGTCTCTGACATATACGAAATAGAGATAAGCCTATCGGCAGTTGTAAAATGACCAGCAGGCCATTTTGAATTCATATAAATTGCACCACCGATTGTACCGGGCAAACCATACATGCCTTCAAAACCAGCACAGCCATTGTGTGCAGCTCGAACAGCTGCTAAGTGCGATATGTAACCCGAAGGAAATGTAATCCGACATGTGTTCGTATCACGCTCTATATGCTCTTTCCCCGCTGTAAGTTTCAATACTATTCCTTTGTATCCCTCATCATTAAATACAATATTTGACCCGCCTCCTAAAATATAGAGAGGGATATGCTTTTCACCTGCATACGCAACTATCTGAGATATCTCGTGTTCATCGTGTGCACGAATCAATGCATCTGCGGGACCACCGATTTTTATGCTTGTAAAGGGTGCCAATGGAGCGTCAAACATAATAGTACCAGTAGCAACTATGTGATTTAGCTCGTCCTTTTGATTACTGTTCATGTCCTTCAAAAAACTTTTGTATCGTTGATACATATTTATAGACATCACCTGCCCCCATAGTGACAAGTACTACGCGCTCATTAGGTACTGTGTGTAACCATGCAATTAATGCGTCTTCATGCGTAATAGAGATGAAGTTGTTGTGATTATCTCTCTGTGCCTGTTTTACCAACGCATCAGATGTTATAGAGGCATCAACCTGCTCTCGCTTTGAAGCAAAGATGGGTAACACACCGACATAATCGGCACCTGAGAGACTTTCGATGAAACCAGATGTAAAGTGTTTTGTACGTGAGTAAGTATGGGGTTGAAAAAGTACTACTACTTTACTGCTTTGATACGAAGCTCTAATTGCATTCAATGTTGCAGCTATTTCTGCTGGGTGATGTGCATAATCATCTAAAATAACAACTCCGTTCTTATTATATTGCATTTCAAGCCTACGGTGAACACCACTAAATGTAGCGAGCGCACTGCTACACTTACTCAAATCAAGTCCAAACTCATTACAGAATGCAACAACTGCTGAAGCATTGAGTGCATTGTGAGTTCCGTGAAGATTGAGAGTAAATATATATTCTTTTCCCTTATGAGTAATAGAAAAAACAGTACGGTTATTTTTTCGGGCAATTGAATGAACTCTGTAATCTGCCTGTTTATGTGTTCCATAGGTTACAACGTGAGATTCGATCTTTGAGGCAAGCGTTGACAATACAGGATCGTCAACATTCACAAACACTATTCCAGTTTTTGGCACTGATTCGAAAAAGCGTCTATACGCAATCTTCAAATCGTCAATAGACGAATATATATCCACGTGATCATAGTCAAAGACAGTAGTAATGATATATTGTGGCGAAAGGAGTGAAAACTTAGGCCGTCTATCCGACTGCGGATCAACGACATATTCGTCTGCCTCAACTACAAAAAGTGAGGATTGCTCGGTCCATTTACCTGCGGGCATGTTCGAAAATTGTGCTGCGCCTACAGCGTAACTAACATCGGGCACTACACTATCTAATACATAAGATGAAAGTGCCGTTGTGGTAGTTTTACCATGGCATCCACAAATGGCAAGTGTTTTTTTTCGACTCGATTCATTTGCGAGTGCTTGTGCAAACGATAGTGTTGGTATGCCCTTACTTTTAGCGTACATTACTTCGATATTTTTTTCTCCGCCATGTGCACCTCCATAAATAACGACATCGCTTGTAACGTACGAAGGTGAAAACTCATTATATACCATAATGCCGCGCTTCTTTAATTCATGTAACGTATCAAATGCTTCTTCCGCATCAGAACCTGTTACGACTATACCTTGATCGTGATATATGAGCGCGAGTGCACTCATACCGACACCTTGGATGCCAACAAAATGTGCTGAATGTATTGTATTTTTCATACGACTATGTATGCAATCATTGTACCATGCGTGTCAGCATTTTCTCTTCGGTATGAAAAAAACCTTTTGTCGCATGATGTACATAGGGACGAATGATCTATATTCTCAATCGCCATCCCCAACTCTATCAGCTGATCATTCACTACCGCACCAATATCTAAATGCTGTACTCCAAGTACAGACTTTGTGTATGTTGGTTTAAATACGTCTGCACGTGTTTCGTTAACTGTATAGCAGCATGCGTGAATATAAGGACCAATGAAAGCGCGTATGTCTGCTATCTTACTCTTGAGTTTTACCATTGACTCAATAGCATGGAGTGCAATATTCTCATGAGTCCCCTTCCACCCACTGTGTACTACTGCACAGGTGCTTGTATTTGAATCCCACAAAAAAAGCGGAATGCAGTCGGCAACAGTAATGTATATACACGTCGGCGATTTTCTTTTTTGTAACACTAAACCATCTGCGTCGAGAGCATATACACTCTGTGGAGTATCACTAGAGTCAAGCGTATGCACAAAAGAACTATGGATTTGATGCACTCTATATATATCCGAGTCGTTCAAATTTGAAACTAAGGCTGCTACATATTCTGTGCGGCTCTTGTGTGTCTGAAAAGATCCAGCCATTCGAGTCGTTACTCCATGGACGGGCAGGATTAGTTTCGAACTTATCTCGTGTGTCGGGTTATACCTCATGACCAGCAGATGAAATAGCGTGTGTATTTTTTGAGAGTGATTTTTCTATAGCCTCATATTCATCCCATGGATATTCCTTGTTACCACGCGCAAGACTCTGTTCGTGAGCTTTTCCTGTAAGCAGAATAATATCATCAGGCGATGCACTCTGTATCGCATGGCGTATTGCCTCCTGTCGATCGGGGATACAAAAATACGTTTTCCCTTTCTCGAGTTTTTTTTCTTTTCGTATTCCTTTTTCTATATCGTTAAAAATAGTGTCGATATTCTCTGTTCTATAATCTTCTTCTGTCAATATAATCGTATCGCATGACTGAGCACTATAACGCCCCATAACCGGTCTTTTCGATTGATCTCTCTTTCCAGCACAACCAAAAACATGGATAAGGTGTGCATAGGTGTATTTTTTCTCTATATACTCAAATAAACGTTTAAATGAATTGGGGGTATGCGCAAAATCAATCAGAAATCGCTTGTTATTTTTTTCAAAGTAGTCGAGTCTGCCTTTTACATTTTTGAACGAATTTAATGACTGTGCTACCTTTTTCCCATCAAAGCCCAGTACGCAAAGCACAGCGTACGCAAGTACCATGTTCTCTGCCTGAAAGCCCTCAACATCCTCATGCAAACCAAGTGCTTTCAAGTCAGAATATGTAAAATCTGCTCTCTTTTGCGTCGAACAAAACCATACACTTTTATTCTTTATATTATTTCTGAACAAATAGTGGGTTGGGTTATCAGCATTCACTACCGCTATTTCTGCTGAATTAAGCAACTGTAGTTTTGTATTTCCATAGTCTTTTATGTTTTTGTGATAGTCTAGGTGCTCTTTCGTAATGTTTGTAATTGCACCAACCTTAAATGAGCAACCCCATACACGTAGTTGATCAAGTCCATGTGAAGTAACCTCTAGTACAACATACTTATCTCCATTATCTACTGCACGTTTAATTTGTTTCTGAATAAAAAATGCAGATGGAGTAGTCACATGAAAGCCTAGATCGTATGTTTTGCCTGCCACAATAGCTTTGACAGTACTTATGTATGATACTTTTTCACCCATGCTCAACAGCATATGATAAATCATGGTCGTTGTGGTTGTCTTACCATCTGTACCAGTTACACCAATGACAATAATTTTTTTCGATGGAAAGTCATACCACAAATTTGCGGCAAGTGCTTTTAGAAACCAAAATAATTTCTTAAATATTTTCATGTATATACATATTCACTATATATTATGGCGCTATATTATAGTACAAAATCAGCCTATTTGCTATTTCAAAAAAGGTCGGAGCTGCAGTTTCAGATCCCCAGATAGATCCTTTCGGTTCCTTATACATAACAAATATGAGCATTTTAGGTTTATCACATGGAAAGAATCCTATGAATGAAGCAATCGTTTTTGTAGGGTCATAGTGGCCTTCTATAGGAATTTGGGCTGTCCCCGTTTTCCCACAAAAAGAGTATCTTGCTGGTTTTTGAGTATACGTAGCCTCTGAATTCTCTATTGCAGCATTGAGCATTTTTTTCATTGTTGAAACAGTTTTAGGCGAGTACACAGTTTTCTTACTGTTCGTTGTACTTGTATAGACTTTTTTACCCGAACTGTCTGTGATGTCATCGATAACGGTTGGTTTTACAACATAACCATCATTTGCAAGCGACGAAAATGCGGCAACAAGCTGAATGGGCGTTATCGCAATTCCCTGACCAAATGAGAGCGTTGCATAGTCTATGGGATACCACAAACTACTATCTTTCACGAGGCCGTTGGTCTCACCTTGGATTTCTATCCCTGTTTTTTCACGAAAACCAAGTCTATTTAAGTAGTCATTCACCGACTTCTTTTTAATTTTTTCGATTATCTTTACCATTCCAACATTTGAAGATTTTTCAAGTATCTGCGTTGTTGAAATACGTCCGCTATATTCGTTATTCCATGTTTGTATGTTATACTCGCCAATTTTATATGGTCCCTTTTCATCAAATACCTGATCAGCTTTAATGGATTTTGTATCGAGTCCCATAGCAACAACTAAGGGTTTAAACGTTGATCCCGGCTCATAAATAGTTGAAATAAGGCCATTTGTAAAATCGGCATCTTTATATTCGTAATATTTTTCTGGCGAAAATGAAGGAACACACCCTATGGCTCGTATCTTTCCTGTATAGGGTTCCATCACAATTGCGCATCCTTGCTTTGCGTCAAAACGCTCCACACCTTTATAAAGTCGATCTTCTACTATTTTTTGCAAATTTCGATCTATCGTAAGCCTAAGCTTCATTCCTGCCCTTCCACTTGATCCATTCGATGCACCCCCTGTAAACGATACGCCTCTTAAGTCACTCTCTCGCTCTTCTACAGATGGTAAACCACGCAGTTCTTGTTCAAAATACCCTTCAACCCCCACATATCCTTTTGGATTACCGATATCATCTCTTCCTACAAAACCTAACACTTGAGCTGACATTGAGCCCTCAGGATATGCTCGAACCCATTCGTCCTCAATGTTTACATATGTTGGATAATACTTTTTGATTTTATCCTTTGTATCACTCGATACACCCGTTTTTATTTTCTGCCACTGTTTTTTATCAAGTATGGCACTCATAGTTGAGTCTTTTATTTTGAGAATGTTTTGAAGTTTTCTTCGTATGTTGTATTCTTCACGCAGCTTTTCAGTATTACCATATATCGTATACTTCTGCGTATTGACGGCCAGTGGTGTATTGTTTGTATCAAATATCTCACCGCGAAGCGACAGATCTTTTGTGACCGTTACAAACTTTTGTATTGGAATGTAATTATCAGAACTCAAGACTTGAATAACAAATAATCGATGCATGATGAATCCAAACGCTATGATAAAAAATAAGAATACAAATCTGACTATGGTCATTTTTGCGCAAACTCGTTCTGCATAATGTATACAACGGGAGGATCGGTGATAAAATCTAACTTCTTTGCTTGTGTTGTAATGTAGCTACTCGATTCAAAATGTGATAATTTTACCCGTAGATTCTGATTCTCTTTTTCAAGCTCAGTTACCTTCAATTCGCTTGTACGAATAGTTACATTAGTTACCAAAAGCAGTTGTGATAAAAATACATTCACCGCAAATAGAAAGGCAAGGAAAAATACATTTTTGACAATAGTCTGTCTGTTTTCAGTTTGAAACATATGCTCGCAATTGTGCACTCTTAGCAAATGCATAACTAGTATGTTTTATTGGTTTCTTAAATACGGGTTTCCACTTTGTTGATTTAAAAAATAGTTTTACAAGTCGATCTTCGCGCGAGTGAAATGTGATTGTTATTATGAGTCCTGACCCTTCAAGAAGTTCACATGCTTTCTGTAATCCAGCTTTCATATTAACTTCTTCATTATTGACTTCTATTCTTAACGCTTGTAAAAGACCACGCACGACCGCTTCTTGAACGTGTTTCGAGTGAGAAAATGCACGCGATATAGCCCATAAATCAGAAGTACGCGCTATATCTTTTTTCACTCTGTAGCTGATAATAGCGTCCACAAGTCTCCCAGTATCGACAGATTCAATATTTTCAGCAATACACTCATGTAGTTGATTTTTTGAATAACTTGTAATAATATCCCTCCCCGTATGAGTAGCAGTCGAATCTGCTCTCAAATCTAATTCTTGATCACTTTCCATAGTAAAACCTCTTGAACTTGCGCGCAGATGGTACATAGAAATACCAAAATCGAATAGTACTGCGTCTACATGCCCAACTCCCGTTTCTTTCACGATGACATCAAGATCGGCAAAATTTCCATTCACAAGCGTGCAATCAACCCCAGCTTCCTCAACGCGTTTTTTCGAAAGCGCATACAGCTCTTTGTCGTACTCTATGCCAAGCACTGTATATCCCTCTTTCGCATAGGTCAGACCATGTCCTCCTTCTGCAAATGTTCCATCTACGAGCACCTTAACTAAATACTCGTGCAGAAGTTCTCTTATTTCGTTTAAAAAAAGTGGTGTGTGATAGTTACGTATCATGACTTTTTTTCTACAACTTTTTGAGTGGCGGTCATATACTTTTTCCAACTCTTTTCTCCCCATACTTCAAAATGATCGCCTACTCCTGCAATGACGACTGAATCTTGTATATTCGCATATACCGATAGCTGCTTTGGCAACACAAATCTGCCTTGATCGTCGTAACTGATATATACAGCTCCTGAAAAAACCATTCTCCGTATATTGAGCTGTTCTACGTCTATTAATGAACGACTCATAAACTCTGCTGATCTCTGGTGCCAATCACCTACCCCGTACCCAAATAGACACGCATCGAAGCCTTTGGTAAGCACAAACTCGTTACCACCGATGGCCTCTCGAATTTTTTTAGGAAGTACCAAACGAGCGCCACTTGTTAAACTCATTGTATATTCACCAAATAACACCATTAACATCCATTATTCACCAAATTATGCTTTATGTCAACGGAAAAATCACCAACGACAACTAAATATCACTCTATATTGACATTCGTGTATACAACAACATTTTTGGTGTGCGCGAGACATTCGATGCTGTTCAAAAACAAGATTTAATGCTGATGAATCGCATAAATACGTAGGATTTCAATTGATTTGTCTGTATACTACATACATGCAGTTTTACGCATTATCTTGGGAAAAGCTTCATTTGCTCGCATTTCAGCTTGCACAGAAAGTCAAGAAAAAAGGGCAATACGATTACATAGTAGCAATATCAAGAGGTGGGCTTTCGATAGGTCACATGTTAACCGATTTTCTCGATTTGCCTATTCTCATACTGAATCTCTCCTCTTATGCCAACTACACAGATAAACATGAAGTGACACTACTTGAGAGCTTTAATGCGGATATTGCCAATAAACGTATTCTTCTCGTAGATGACGTGTCTGATTCGGGTGATTCATTTGCGAAGGCATACGAGATTGTTCAAGGAAAAAAACCTATGCACACAGTGAGCGCTTCTGTATTCATTAAGCCACATACCAATTTCCGACCAGATTTTTTTTGTGAAGAAATCACGAAATGGATTGTCTTTCCGTCTGAGATCCGTGAAACTGTTCAGGGGTTTCGACATATGTTTAAAGACATAGAACATACAAAGGCGCAGTTGAGAAAGGTCGGTATACGCGAACAATTTATACAAGAATATATAGAAAAGAAATGATGAACTTAACAATTGGTTGGCTCTATTTCGATCTAATGAATACGTACGGTGATCGAGGTAATGTGCTTACTCTTCAAAATCGAGCACACAGCAGAAATATTAACGTAAAAGTCCGCCCACTCACGACTACCTGTACCTCTTCTGATATACAATCATGCGACTTGTTATTTATGGGAGGCGCAGAAGACTGGCAACAAGAAATAGTTAGTAAAGATCTACGAGGCGAAAAAAGGAAAATATTTATACATCAGATTGAACATAATATTCCCGGTCTCTATATCTGTGGAGCATACCAGTTCCTCGGTGAATACTATCTGACCGCAGACAACAAAAAACTTCCCGGACTACGTATAATTTCGGCTTACACACAACAAAGTACTCGAACTTCCAAACGCCTCATTGGCGACATTGTGTGTGAAGTTACCCACCCCACACTGCTCGCATACCTTCAAAACGAGGAAGATAGATACCTGATAGGGTTTGAAAATCACGGAGGTCGAACAATTCTATCAGATAACAAGACTGCACTTGCGCGCACTATCACTGGGTATGGAAATAATGACTCCGATACGACAGAGGGATCTGTCTATAACAATACAATTGCGACGTATATGCACGGTCCGCTGCTGCCACGCAACCCAAAAATTGCCGACTTTTTGATTGCCAAGGCACTCTCAGTGAAGTATAATCATGAGGTTAATCTCAAACCACTGAATGATATGGTTATACATAACAATAGATCCTATTTATTAAAACACATATATGACTCACGCACATAAACAACTATCTAAAAAGGACATAGAATATCTAGCAAAACTTTTAAAGATTACCCTGACAGGAAATGAAATTTCAAAACTTCAGTTACAGTTGAATGACATTCTTACGTACGTCGAAAAGCTTAATGAAATACCAACTGATGCCATACAAGGAACCACTCATACTGTCACATTTGATACCGTACTCGGAGCAGATGATCCTAAAGACGCACAATGTTTAAAAGACCTAACCGGTTTACGTGTTACTGCTGGAAAAAATGCGTATTTCTCAGTTTCCAAGATGCTAAAATCATGAAACTACACCATCTTTCAATTGCCCAGTTACGGGCAATGCTTACCGAAAAACAAATTTCAAAAGGTGAGGTGTTTGATTACTTTAAAAAAAGAATACAAAAACTTAATCCTACGCTGAACGCTATTTTAACCGAAACAAATGAATCGGTCGAAACAGCAGATGTTACCTCGCCACTCTATGGAATACCCTTCTCTATGAAGGACACCTATTTAACAAAAGGCATTCGTACAACCGCTGGTTCACGCCTACTAAAGGACTATATACCGCAGTATGATGCAACCGCATATGCTAAGCTCAAAAATAGCGGAGCAATGCTCATAGGTAAAACTAATTGTGATGCATGGGGACACGGATCTTCAACAGAAAATTCTGATTTCGGACCAGTAAAAAATCCATGGAATACCGATTATGTTGCTGGTGGTTCGAGTGGCGGTAGCGCAGCAAGTGTCATCAGTGGTATGAGTATGTTTGACATAGGTGAAGACACCGGAGGATCAATACGATTGCCGTCTTCTTTCTGTTCAACGGTAGGGTTGAAAGTATCGTACGGTTTAACATCTCGCTATGGGTGCATCGCGTACGCATCTTCCCTTGATACGGTTGGACCAATTGGTAAATCTGTTGAAGACGTTGCCATTATTCTTGAGGTAATTTCAGGAAATGACCCACTTGACGCGACAACTATCCGAAAAAAAACTCCTCAGTATTCGCGTTCACTTCGAGACGAAAGAAAAGGTCTTGTCATCGGTCTTCCAAAAGAATACTTCAAAAACTCACTCACTCCAAGCGTTGCAAAAAGAATTGAGGAAACTATACAGTTGTATAAAAAATTAGGAGTTACCTTTAAAGAAGTTTCTTTATCGCTTACCGACTATGCGATAGCGGTCTATTACTTACTCGCAACCAGTGAAACAAGTTCTAATTTAGCTCGTTATGACAGTATACGCTTTGGTGGTGATCGATCTGAATTTGGTGAAGAAGCAAAGCGACGCATGATGCTCGGAACGTTCACCTTATCTGCTGGCTACTATGACGCATACTATATAAAAGCAACGAAAGTACGAAGTCTTATCAAACAGGAGTTTGATACTGTATTTAAAGAGGTCGACATGCTCCTTGCTCCAACTTCGCCAACTCCTGCTTTTAAATTGGGTGAAAAAGTAAACGATCCGCTGCAAATGTATTTATCTGATATCTTTACCATTCCAACCAATATAGCTGGAATACCCGCACTTTCAGTACCGTGCGGACTCAGTGAAGATACAAAATTGCCTATTGGTTTCCAACTCCTTGGACCTGCACTGAGCGAAGAACTTCTTTTACAAACAGCGTTCCGTTACGAAAACGCAATAGGAGGATTTTTGAAGTTTGACAAAGAAATAGAATGACAACATATACACCAATAATAGGGCTAGAAACACATGTTGAGCTTGCAACCAAAACGAAGATGTTTTGTCGGTGCCCGGCAGAGTATTTTAATGCACCACCAAATACTGCAGTGTGTCCGGTGTGCCTGGGCTTACCAGGAGCAATGCCCATTGCAAACGCTCAAGCTATTGAGTGGACTATTTTTTTGGGAATTGCGTTCAACTGTACTATAACAATGCGTTCTTTTTTTGAACGTAAGCACTATTTCTACCCAGATCTACCGAAGGGATATCAAATAAGTCAGTACCAATCACCTCTTTGTGAAAATGGCTCAGTGACCCTTCCAGTATCAAAAGTTACTATTCCAATCCGTCGAATACACCTCGAAGAAGATACGGGTAAACTTTTGCACGGAAACAATGAGAATACGAGCCTTATAGATTTTAACCGCTCAGGAGTACCACTCGTTGAAGTAGTTACTGAACCTGCAATCTCTGATAGTCGTATAGCAGCAGAGTATCTGCAAACATTACAAAAATACGTACAGTACTTGAATATATCAGATGCTGATATGGAAAACGGAAGTATGCGATGTGAACCAAATATCTCATTAAAGTCGTCTTCTGACAAAGGTCTACCCGGATATAAAGTAGAGGTAAAGAATATCAATTCATTTAGATTTGTACGAAAAGCGATCGATTTTGAACTAGAGAGGCAAGCGGGAATCTTGCGAAAAGGTGAAATCCCTGCACAAGAAACGCGTAGATACATGGAATCAACCGGCTCAACCGCAGCAATGCGTCAAAAAGAAGAAGCTCATGACTATAGATACATGCCTGAACCAGATATTCCACCGGTAGTAATAGGTGAAGAACAGCTTCAAGCGCTCATAAAACGTGTAAAGAATACGGAGTTACCGCATACTCGTCTTAAAACCCTTACAGATTTACACATTAAGCAAGAAGACGCATTACTGCTTATGGATGACAAAAAATTAGGTGATTACCTACTTGGATTAGTGCAGCTGTGTACCGAAGTCGAAAAAAAGAATGGTTTTATACAGAAATTAGTGAACTATTTAGTCAATAAAAAAATATCCCATACGCTATCAAAACACGAGTTCTATGCCAAAGCCACTGCTTTATCTAAGCCAGTAGAAACAGATATGGCATCTCTCAAAAACTACATAGCAAGCGCGATAGAAAATAACAAAGGAGCCGTTTCAGACTATAAGTCTGGCAGCATAAACGCAATTAATGCAGTTGTTGGTTCTGTTATGAAGGAATCAAAGGGCTCATTTCAGGCAAAGATAGTCTTGGACGAACTCAAAAAAGCACTTCGCTAGCTTGTAAAATCTTCCTTACGCAATAACCCAGACTGGGCATTGAACTGCACTATAACCGAAGCTGAGTTTTTTGCTCCCCATACGAGCGCTTCTTTCGGTTGTTTGCCATAATAAAGTGCAGAAAGAAATCCAGACGTAAACGCATCTCCAGCTCCCGTAGTGTCGTGCACGTGTGAAAGTTTGTGAGCAGGTTGAAAGAATATATCAGTGTTTGTCTGTGCATATGCTCCAAATTCACCATCTGTTATCACCAGCGTGCACTTTGGTTCAAGCTCTAATTTATTTTGATAATTGACAGCACCTAACGCAAGCTCGTTCGCTGGTATATTCAAAACATCGGCCAACTCATACCTATTTAGTACGAGCACCGTTGCATGCCTTAAAAAAGGACGTACTTCTGCTCCTCTCCTACAATCTTTTACTCCCAGATTTATCGCAACAGATGCGCCAGCATCGCGTGCTACAGCTGCTATTTTTTCCCGTTCTATAAGTGACGATTCGGGCAAGTTACCAATAAAAACCATCTTTGCGCGTTTCAGTGCATCCAAACGTGACTGTGACAAATCAAGCACTATGTGTGACGATCGGTGCGTTAAAATAGTGCGCTCCCCTTTTGGCGAAAGTAATATCGTAGATAAATTAGCAAAATTGGGCTTCTCTTGCATAAGCGACATATGTATGCCCTCTGCTTCAAGTTGAGTACGTATGTAGAGAGAAAGCCCTTCAGTACCTATTTGCGACCACAGAGCGGTCTGTATTCCCGCTCTTGAGAGCCCAATCGCAACGTTTGCACCACCACCACCCATACTTTCACTAAAGCGCTCAACGACATACTTGCCGCCAAGGGCTAAAAAAAACCTGCCATTTTTGATCGTGAGTGAATCGTCCTGAAAAAATAGATCGAGGGTTAAACTTCCTAATGAAATTGCCTCAAACATGCAGTTCTTGTTCAATTTTCATCATACGCTGATGTTTTGCAATACGTTCACCTCGCGCAACCGAACCAAATTTTACAAACTCGGCTTGCATCGCAACTGCAAAATCGGCTATCCATGAATCGTTCGTTTCTGCGGCCATTTGAGAAACTACAATCTTTAGTTTTCCCTTTTTTGCGCCAGCAACAAACTCCATTGTTTCCCAAATAGTACCGCGCTGCATTGGTTTCACACATACAGTGTTACACAACTTATTTGCGATGGCGTGTTCAAGCTGCTTCTTATTTGTCTCAGTTAAATCATCTGCAACAATAAAGACTTTTCCACCAAGCTCTTCCATGAGTAACTTCCACCCAGCATCATCTTTACTTGCCAAAGTATCCTCAAGTAGTAAAAATTTATATTCATCGTTTAGTTTTTTTACTTTATCAACCATATTCTCTGCTGAAAGTGGGGTTGGACTATCAGATAAATAATACTTTCCTTTATAAAAAAAGTCTGCTGCTAGATCAAGAGAGTAATAGAGCTCGAGCCCAAGCTTGTAGCCAAATTTAGTCACTGCCTCTTTTATTATCTCAAGTCCATCAATATTTGTAGAAAGCGCGGGAACATACGCCCCATCATTTCCAAGGCCAGCAAAAATATTTCTATACTGAAAAACTTTGCGCAATTCATGGTATATGTTAAAAGCCATTTCGTACGCCTGCGCATATGTTTTACTCGTAGACGGAACGATGTGAAACTCTTGAAAGTTTAATATTTCAGATCCATGCGCACCACCACTAATAAGATTAAAAATCGGTGAAGGCGTATCTACAATAGGAAGTTTTTCGAAATTCTCCTCGTACTGCTCGTGAAAAAATTGATAGAGAGGGATATTTTTAACCACAGACGCTGCTTTATAAAATAGGATTGATACTAAAAAAGTAGTATTTGCACCAAGAACCTCTTTATTTTCTGTCGAATCTGCTTTGGTAAGCCATATATCAATTTGTTTACATTTTAATGGATCTGCTCCAACTATTTTTGGTGCAATGAGCTCATTTATATATTTGATACTCTTTTGAATTCCTTGCCCAAAATAACTTTTTTCCTCATCATAGAGATAATCGGCAGAAAATTTTCCAGGGTGCTTTCCATTGGGTATGCTCGCATCAACAGTCGTTCCATCGTCGAGCGATAAAACACCCCTAATCGTTGGAAAACCGTCGGAATCAAATGCCTGTTCGGCATGAAGAGATTTAACGCTTGCCATGCAATTCAAGTGTGTGAACTTCCTCATTGACTCGCCAAAACGCATCTGGACTTATTGAAACGCTCGTAATACCTCTTTTCACGACAAATTCTAATAGTTCCGGATAATCAGATACTGACTGACCACAAATAGAAGAAGTGACGCCGCGTGCATTACATATATCGATAGTGCGACCTATCGCCCACTTCACTGCATCGTTTCTTTCATCATACAGCTGCGCTAATGCTTCATTATCGCGGTCTACACCGAGCGTTAACATCGTTAGATCATTACTCCCAATCGAAACACCGTCAACTCCTGCGTCGAGAAACGAATCCAAAAGTATCACGTTTACGGGCAATTCAACCATCATCCATAATTTAAGATTTTTTCCAAAATGAAGCCCGCCTTTTTCCATCATTTCTCTCGCTTGAATAAGGTGCTGAGGAGAGCGAACAAACGGAATCATAATAGCAAGGTTATCGCTCCCAGCAGCAATTACCTTTTTTAACATCTCAATTTCGAGTGCAAATACTTCAGGTTCAGAAATATACCGAAATACGCCTCTATAACCAATCATTGGATTGTCCTCAATTGGTTCAAAACTCTTACCACCTTTTAGAAACCTATATTCATTTGTTTTAAAATCTGTTGTTCGATATACCACCTGACGAGGATAAAACGCCTTCGCAACAGCTGTCACTCCTTCTGCTAAGCTATTTATAAAAACAGCTCCTTTACCTTTCTTGAGTAGGCTTTTTGGGTGTTCGCCAATATTTGCAATCATAAACTCTGCTCGTAACAATCCTACTCCATCGACAGGCATCGCTGCCAATTCTTTGACACGGTCAGGCTCGCCTACATTGAGATATATATGAGTTTTTGTTTTAAATTTTGTATGTGCGCGCACTTCCTGCTTCATCTCAACTTTTCCACTATATATCTTTCCCGTGCTCCCGTTTACCGTTGCAATAGATCCATCCTTCAGTATTCGCATTGCATTTTGTGCACCGACTATGCAAGGAATACCCAATTCTCTTGAAACAATTGCCGCATGCGATGTACGACCTCCGTGCTCAGTAACAATTGCACACGCACGCTTCATAGCAGGAACATAATCTGGGTTCGTTTGTTTTGCTACCAAAATATCTCCTGCATGGATTTTTTTTATTTCTTTCGGCGATAATAGTTGCACCACTGTACCTGTCGCGATACCAGGCGATGCAGCGTCACCTTCGAGCAAAACTTTTTGAGTTGTTTTCATGTCTGCAGATGAATGTTCATTGTTGGGCTCAAGAGTCGTAATGGGGCGAGATTGAGTTATGAATACTTCGCCTTTTTCAACTGCCCATTCAATGTCTTGTGGAAAATAGTAATGCTTCTCTATTTTTTTTCCAAGCTCTGCTATTTTCACTATGAGCTCATTTGTTATTTTTTGTTTACCACCAAGACTTTTGCTCATGCGTGATTCTACAGTACTCTTGCCTTTCTTTATGAATTGCACATCTTGTGTTGCAACTTTCTTTTTCATAATCTTCAACGTTTTTTTATCTACTAAGTATTGATCAGGGGTAACTTTACCTTGCACTATATATTCACCCAGGCCGAAAATAGCTTCTATGACAATCACATTCTTATCATTTGTAACAGGGTCGACTGTGAACATGATGCCTGATTTTTCAGATTGAACCATGCGCTGCACCACTGCGGCTAACCCAACTTTAAAATGGTCAAAGCCTTTTTCTGCCCTATAGAAAACCGCTCTGTCAGTAAAGAGTGATGCCCAACACGCCTTCACGTGTTCGATAACACTCGCCTCACCCTGTATGTTTAAATACGTTTCTTGCTGCCCTGCAAACGAAGCATCGGGTAGATCTTCTGCAGTTGCACTACTACGCACTGCAACAAGAGGAGGATCGTATACCGACTTGAGCTTGATCGAAAGCGAAGCTATGCCCTTTATCTTTTTCTCTTTTTGATAGAGCTGCTCATAATATTCAGCAATGTTGTGAGCAAGCCCATCTGGAACACTCGCAGATACGATCAATTTTCGTATAGCTGTTGAAACTGTATGAAGATTATCAGGATCTTTATGATTTAGTTTTTTCAATAGCGCACTGATCGGAGTCTTTAAGTTAGATTCTTCTAAGAAATGGTAGTAGGCACTCGAAGTAACAATGAAACCGTATGGAATTGCTATGCGAGCGCCGGTCATTTCTCCTAAATTAGCCCCCTTTCCACCTACAAGTGGAATATCGCTCTTATCTACTTCTTCAAACCAAACAACATCAGATTGTGCCATATAATCAGTATAGTCAGATTCCAAAAAATGTGCAACTGGCGAAACGTGAAAATAGAATAATTATGAACTATCCCAATGCTTCGATACCTGGCAACGTCCCTTTTTCTATAAACTCAAGCATTGCACCGCCGCCTGTTGAGATGTGTGAAATATTATCGAGATACTCTTTTTTAGAAATTGCTGCTAACGTATCTCCACCTCCAACAACAGAAACACAATCACGATTCTGAGCAATAGAGTAATAAATAAAATCCGTACCTCTTCGATACATAGGATTTTCAATATACCCAACTGGTCCATTCCAAATAACTGTCTTGGCTTTAGCAATAATGGTACCAAACTGGGCTTGTGTTTCTGGCCCAATATCTAAAATCTGTCCATTGTGTGGCGTGTCTTCAACTTTCGTTACGTAGCCTCCGTGAGAAACATCGGCAGGATTACCAACGATCGCATCCTGAGGTAAGACCAGCATAGTATTTTTCTGTGCCGCCATAAATAGTACTTTTTTTGCCTGTTCAACTTCTGTAACTTCACAGTAGCTCTTGCCGATAGGTATTCCTTGCGCGCATAGAAATGTATTTGCTAAACCTCCTCCAAGTATAAGATAATCTGCAATTTCAATAAGTTTACTCAATACTTCTATTTTAGTGCTTATTTTAGCTCCTCCAACAATAGCAACAACGGGTTTTTTTGGTTTATTCACCACTTTCGATATCATTTCAATTTCACGTTTCAAAAGTAGGCCGCCGTAACTAGGTAGTAGTTTCGTGATCGCCACAATCGAGGCATTTGCTCTATGAGATACTCCGAACGCGTCATTTACGTATACATCCGCTAATGCTGCGAGCCCCTCAGCAAACGCAGGATCATTTTTTTTCTCTTCGGGATAAAAACGAATATTTTCCAGCACAAAAACGTCTTGATCACTCTTTTTTTCAAGCCTACTTACATCCTTCGTAAAGTCATCAATTAGTACCACTTTTCTGCCGGGTAAATACTTGTGTAAATCACGCGCTACTCTGACCAGTGAAAGACGTGGATCTCGTCTCTCAGGCCTATCTAAATGCGATACAATAATCACCGTATTGTTTCGCTCAAGTAAATACAAGATCGTAGGAATTGACTGCTTTATTCGTGCGTCATCTGCAATAGTGTAGTCTGGATTCAACGAAACGTTAAAATCTACACGCAAAAGTACGCGCTTATTTGAAATGGCAGCTTCGTCGATATATTTCATTACTAAATATGTTGGGCTAATTTTTCAACCAGTTCTACCAATCGAGTAGAATATCCCCATTCGTTGTCGTACCAGCCCGTAATTTTGACCAACGTGCCTCCTATTACGTTTGTATAGTTTGGATCAAAAATACACGAATGTTCATTTCCGATAAAATCGCTCGACACAAGAGGGGTTGGCTCATACGCTAAAAGGCCTTTTAACCTACCTTGAGATTCTGTCTGAAATACTCTATTTATGTCCTCTATCGATGCAGATTTTGAAATCTGTGCAGTAATATCGGTGAACGAACCCGTTGGCACAGGAACGCGCAGTGCCAATCCATCTACTTTTCCTACTAATTCAGGAATAACTCTGGCTACGGCTTTTGCTGCACCAGTCGTCGTTGGAATAATAGATAAACCTGCGGCTCGAGAACGTGTTTCGTCTTTGTTTGCATCATCAAGCAGGCTTTGCGTAGATGTATATGCGTGCGCAGTCGTAAGGAACCCCTTTTCTACACCAAAATGATCATGAAGAACCCTAAACATAAGTGCTGCACAATTGGTTGTACATGAAGCATTTGAAACAATAGACGTTTCGGCGAATGGAAAAGATGTATCATTTGCCCCCAGCACACAATACGCAGTTTCAGTATCTTTGCTCGGAGCGGTAAGCACTACTTTTTTTACCGTATCACGTACGTGTCCCTTCAATTTTTCACTCGTTGTAAAAGCTCCAGTAGCATCGACCACGATCGAAACATTGTGATCTCCCCACGGTATATCTGCAGGGCTGTCTGCCAAACTAGTTGGTATGAGCGTGTCACCTACGGTGAGACCCTGTTCACTTGCAGTCACTTTCTGTTCAAATGCTCTATATACAGAATCGTGTTGCAATAGATAGGCCATGATATCATTGGGCGTTCTTCGCGTATTAATAAGACCGATTTCAAATGAGTTTTTGCGCAAAGCTATTCGGGTAAACGCTCTTCCTATTCGACCGAACCCATTTAAACCAATAATTAGTTTTGACATAATATTATTATAACTAATAATTAACAGTTAAGCCGAACTTGTGCATATGATTTGTGCATGATCGCTACTCTTTATCCCGACGTACGTCGGGATGGTTCGATCATAAACAAATCATATCACATGCAAGGACTTAAACCATCTTTCCAAGCTTTTCTTTAAAGTAATCTACCCACGGAATTGCATTGGGGTTCTCTCCATATTTTTCCGACAAGAAATATGTGAGATAGCCTCCCCACATAAGTACTTCTAAAACTTGCACAATCTTTGACTTACCTTGGCATGAGTAGCGTACTATAGAAATCTCATTTTTTTCTACTACATCCCTCGTCAATGCGAACCGTTCTTGTATTCTTGGAAAGTACAGCTGGGACTCAAAGAATATAAACATAAGTTTTTTATCTTTCGGGTTTTTTAATCCTTCCATGAGATGATGATTCATCTCAGAGATCAGGTGATAATCTGCATATGCTTTTGCAGTCTCATTTGTTTGATTGCGTATTATATGTGCATTACCAGCTAAATGTTCTGCTGCAACGTAAATAGTTATACCGTACCCAATTTCTTGAGCACAAGCCCTTGCGCTCGTCGATATATGCTGCTCTAATGTTTCAATTTCTTTCAAAACTTCTTCAATAGGAATTGTCTGTAGCAGTCCAATTTTTGAGAGCAATCCAATAACACCAAAAATCATATATCCTTGCCCCATGCGTGGTTGTCCGCTCGGATTATTGATAGGGTCAAATTGATAAAGTGGTATGTTATGTTTTTTACTAAACTCCGCAATCTCTCCTCCGGCAGTTAGTACTACACACTGTGCACCCTTTTCGTAAGCTTGTTTTAAATTATACACCACCTCTTCGGTAGAACCTGAGTACGAAGATGCAATAAAAAGTGTATCTTTGCCAACAGATGCCGGCATCCCATACTCATTCACTGCAATCAACGGCAGAGCAAGTTCATTTTTAAATAAACTACGTATAACGTGGTAGTTGTATATTGATCCTCCCATTCCGGCTATCGCAATATTTTTTACGGCAGGAATAGGTGAAAAATCAAGCTTTTCTATATTTTCGAGCGTTTGACGTATTTGAGCCGGCAACATTTTTATAGAATCGAGTGCACTATTGTCTGACATATACATTTTCTACTTATAAAGTGCGTCAACATTTACGCCGTATCCAAAATCCACTTCTGAAAACTTTTTCAAGAGTGCACCTATCTGTATACGCAGCTCTTCATACTTCGCTTTTTCTTTCGCCTCAAATTTTATAGTGAGGTATGGTCCGTTTTGCGAAGCGCGTATGACAATCATACTGTCTTCCATATCTACCCTCGCCCCATCTATTTCTAGAAATCGTGCGCCTTTATACATATTTTTCAACTCACCACCAATTTTATCTGTAACAAGTGAAAACTTTATAGCATCTGGTGCTCCCACTTTTATCTCTGGACTCGATACGTAGACAGGAAGTTCTGCCACTGCTTGCTTCAATGATAGATTTTTACGTGTCAAATACGAAAGCAAGCGCAGCGACGCTATTGCTCCATCGTCGTGTCCATAAAAATTGTCTGTAAAAAAGAAATGACCACTGAGCTCCCCACCAAATGGGCTTCTCATTTCTCGCACTTTTGCCTTAATAAACGAATGTCCTGTCATCCATATGACTGGCTCACCACCCGATGCTCTGATAACTTCATCTGCCTGTTTGGAACAAAGTGTGTTATACACTATTTTAGAACCTGGCAGAAAATCGAGCACATCTTTTGCAAAAAGCGATACAAGCGTATCGTTCCATAGTAAGTTCCCTTCATTATCAACTACTCCCAAACGATCTCCATCGGCGTCGTACGAAAACCCAAGATCTGCATTTTCTTCTCGCACACGCTTTGCCAAACGTTGTTGAACATCATTTTCCGTCGGATCTGGTGTTCCCACTGGGAAATTGCCATCCGGCTTGGTGTTCTGTTCTATAACTTCACATCCAAATTCTCGCAAGATTTTTGGTAAAAATATACCCGTTGTTGCTGCACATGAATCAACAACAATCTTGAAGTGTTTAATTTCTCCTGTCCTTCTCTTAAGATCTTCCAGATATGCTGGGAATACATCTTCCACAACGTGCTTTCCCTTATTTTTTCTTGTTTGAAATTTTCCACTATTCACAAGGTCTCTAAATCCTACAATTTCCTCGGTAATCATTGTTTCTGAAAAGCCCACACCTAATTTCATACCATTATATTCTTTAGGATTATGCGAAGCCGTAATCATAATAAGTCCCTTAGAACGGAAATAGTATTGTGCAAAGTATGAAATTTGGGAAAGCGTCATCCCAATATCGTATACATTGATACTCGCTTCGGTTAGCTCGTGGACTATGATGTTAGAAAAACGCGGACTCGAAAGCCTGCAGTCATATCCAACAACACAATCATAGATTCGTCTTTGTAAGAGCCACGTTGCATAGCCTTTTGCGAGAGCCGCAACCGTATCGTCTGTTAACTCTTTATCAACTAATCCTCGTAAATCGTATCCTCTAAAAATGACTGGTGGTACTTGTAACATTGTATGATGGTATCATAACTTGTAATACTTTTACTTTATCACATTTTAAATTTGTGTCAAACATCATAAATAAAAACTTAAAAAAAGTGAAATTGATTTATCTGCACCATAGGGAGTTGCACCGCTTTTCATATCTCTTTCTAGTCTGTATAAGCTCTTGTATGCCGACACCAATCTCTGCTTCTTCCACCGCATGAGTTGACTTTGCAGTTTTGCTTTTTGCCAAGGTAGGTATGAACCAGTAAGCGTTCCTTCAGATAATAGTACAAGTTCTCTCATACGTCGCTTCAAGAAGTAGAATACCAAATCGGGGGCAGAGGCTTCTACTGTTTTTTTATACTCACTATACGCACGTGTAAGATTAGATGGATAAAGACCGTCAAGAAAATAAAATAGGTGCTTCGGTATACTGAAAGTGCTGCATTGAGCCTTTGGAAATATCTTTTTATATGAAGCAACTTTTTTTTCATCAAGTTCTATCAATACTATATCAGTTTGGGTGCTTTGGATAAGTGGTACTATGTCTTGCGTAGCTTTCGGCAATATTCCACGCCGTGACCCTTTTACAAACGAACTTAATACTACTAATGTGTCATTGCCAAATAGATTTTCAGAAACAAGCGCATCTTCAACTTCTCCAAATACAAACGGTGGTTCGAACGACCTAACCGCTGCATATTTCGCGCGAATCGACAAAAAGGCTTTGTCTATAGCCACTTCGTCGTTGCCACACAAAATATGTACTGTCATTATGTATAGAATACTGAAAATCCGCTCAGAAAACAAGGGACTGGAAAGAAGGCTTTTCTAATATGAAATTGTAGTATATACTTGCTGTATGAATGTAGCTTTTGACGTTTTTAAAAGCATATATAGCAATATCATAGCCTATATTCCTGCACTTCTAAGCGGAGTGGGTATTCTACTTGTTGGACTTATCATTGCTCCAATAGCAAACAAGCTCACTAT
>Ga0210057_1001705_pt1 | contig 32751 bp, 30 predicted proteins | sample CryGeyCG2114_010_2_FD_183968 | JGI IMG/M metagenome (GOLD analysis project Ga0210057, IMG submission 183968) | Groundwater microbial communities from aquifer - Crystal Geyser CG10_big_fil_rev_8/21/14_0.10 (SPAdes) (version 2) | ecosystem: Environmental > Aquatic > Deep subsurface > Groundwater ... | reverse complement strand
TATTTCTCTTGCTCTGGTGCCGTGGTTTAGTTTTTGGAATATGTTATTCGATTTATCTAAATAAAAAGGTGAAATTGAAAAATGGCCCTGGCTGATATCAGGTTTTTTTGATTTTGTTTTAGGCACACACTTATGGCCATATATTGACATGTTGGTTGAAAAACCGCCATGGGTGTGGGCATATTATCAGTTTTACTTGATTTTTTGTTGGTTTTATACTACAATTTTATGAAGTTATTAAATTATTCTATGGGTTTTGAAAAAAATACAATTAAAGAATTGGGAGTATCTCAAAAAGAATCTTTTACAGAAAAAAAGGAGAATTTAGATTTATTTGGGGACATTTTGCAAGAGCATTTTGGTAAGGAAAAATTACCCAAAGATTTAGTTTTGGAAATGGTTAATATTAGAAAAGAAATAAAAAATGAAATAGAGAGAGAAAATTTTGTTGATAATTTAGATGAGGTGGCAGATGGCCGCATTAAATTATTAATGACCAAAATTTACAACCCAGAACTTAACAGTGAGGAGATTGAAGAAATAATCGAAAATAAAAATGGTGATCTTGAAATTAACTTAAAGAATGGGGAAAAGTAAATTTTAAGTCAAAATGAAAAAGAACTTTTGGGTTCGCTTCGACTATATTTTGACTCTTATCGCTTGGCCCATAATGCTAGTAAATTTAGAAGCAATGTTGCTGAGATTAAAACCGGAATTATTAAAGATAATAAAGATAGAAAAATAAATTTTTATTCAGAAAAAGACAAAAAAGAAGAATTAATTTCTGGACTGCAAGAAAAATACGAGCAGGCTGGTTTTTCCGACAGAGAGCTCAAGCAATTAATTAAAATTTGCGATTTGAAAGATATAGAAAGTTTGCCAGTTCATAAAATAAATATTTTAGGAAAAATTCAAGACATATTCTCTCGTTTTATGAAAGGCGATAAAACAAAATATGTCGGTCTCTCGGCTGCCTTAATGGTGCCAGCCTTTATCCAGGGTTACGCTCCAATGTTATTTGCTGATGCCTTTAAGGACAACACCACGAATATTAATCAAATAGTTCTATTTGCTTTAGCCTCTATGGGCGGTGCCGGTCTCTCAGTTTTGATACAAAAACATTATAAGGATTTTATAAATAAAAATTATCAAAAAGAGGGTGGAATCAGTGAGTTTGCCGCTAAAAATTTGACTGAAATGCCTCCGGACGAAACCAAAAAATTTGGACTAGAAACAGTAAAACATAGAGCTAGCGAGGGGCGCAATAGTTATGAAAACGTTTTAAATAGTGTTAGTTTTGATATTTTGCCCGCCGCCACAACCTTGACCACTAGTGCCATAATGCTTTATGGGAAAAGCCCAGTATTGGCCGGCGGCACGGTTTTGGCCTCTGGTATAATCATATTTTTGGATAAATATTTTCAAAAAGTTGGAAAATTTTGGGAAAAAGAAAGGGGCGCCGAAAGAACTTCTGAGCAAATGGCAAAAAAATTGAATGAACAACTCAGTGCTCACATGGAAGTTGTGCTAGCCGGAGAAAAAGATAAATTTTTTAATGAAATTAAAGAGTCTATAGAAAAAGAAAAAATTGCTCAAAGCAATAAAGGTTTTTTTAAAGTTTTTCAGGATGGTTATTTTAGATTCGCCAATGCGATTAATTTAACACTTTTGGGAACGGCTAGTCTGTTAGCTGGCGGATCTCCCGACAAGACTCTGGCTGCTATTATTTATTCAGGAAATTTCACTAATGGAATTCAAAATTTATTAAGTTCCAAGAGAAATCTGTTGATGTCACTGAGAAACATAATGCAAATGGAGTTAATGTTTAATGGTTATGCCCAAGAAGAGGAGGAAAAAGAGAAGGGGCGAATAGGTGCCGGCCAGATAAAAAACGGTGACATTAATTTAAAAAATGTTAACGTTGAATTGGATAATAAAAAAATACTGGATAATGTTAACTTGGATATACCATCCGGTTCGATGGCCTATTTAGAGGGCGCTAGTGGGGCCGGTAAGACAACTTTAATGAAAATAATCTCTGGTTATTATCATCCCAATTCCGGCGAAGTTAAGTTCGGCGGTGTTGTTGTCGAAAATATTAAAAAAACTGGTGAAGAATCCATTTATAATAAAATTGCTTATTTGTCCCAATTTCCTTATTTATTTGATGATAGTTTGAAAAACAATTTAAAATTTGGTTTAAATCAGGAGATAAATGACTATAAAATAAAAGAGGTTCTAAAAGACGTTGGTCTTTATGGTCGGTTTGGTAAAAATCTCGATGAAAAATTATTTGCTGGATCTGGCGATCCCGGCAAAACTTCAGGCGGTGAAACATCTAGAATTGGCTTAGCTCGGGTTTTACTAAAGATCAGAAACAGTGATTCTAGGTTAGTGTTTTTAGATGAGCCGACCGCTTCGGTGGATAAAGAGACAAAGAAAGATATTGCCAGGATAATTAATGATGAAAAGGCTCGAAGACCGGAAACAACCTTTATTATCATTAGTCATGATGAAAAATTTGTGGAAATGTTGGATTGTAATATTGAGGTGAGGATGGAGGAGGGCAGAATAATTGAAGAATAATTTTCTATAAAACAACAAAAAATAGGCATTTAGCCTATTTTTTGTTTTGTAGCCTCTAGGAGAGTCGAACTCCTGTTGCATGGTTGAGAACCATGCGTCCTAACCGTTAGACGAAGAGGCCAATATTACTTCAGAATACTACCGATAATGTTTTGATTGCCGCGGAGAAAGGAATCTACTTCCATAACCTTGCGACCCTCAAGTTGTAACTTTATAATAACTAAAGCGTTTTGTCCACACTGAACGGCCACAGCGCTATTATAGAGAAATAACTGTCCAACCTTATATTTATTAATCTTAAGGGGTTTTGGTCTGACTGCCCATATCTTAAACAAAACAGAATTAATTTTTAAGTCCTCATCAGTTAAATAGCCATAAGCCCCTGGCCAAGGATTAAGGGCCCTGGTTACTCGCTCTATTTCTACCGCACTCTTATGCCAGTTAATATGGCCATCTTCTTTCTTGAGCATTTTGACATAGGTGGCGTAGCGCGACTTTTGTTTTTTGGGTTTTATTCCGCCTTTGATATATTTTTTTAGGGTCTTGATTAAGAGTGGCGCACCTAACTCGGCCAATTTATCGTGCAGGGAAGAAGCTGTTTCGTCTTGGGCGAGGCGGATTTTTTTTCGTGCTAAAATTGGTCCAGTGTCTAAGCCTTCATTCATTTTCATAATAGTGACGCCACTATATTTTTCGCCATTCAAAATTGGAGCTTGCAAACAGGCGGCGCCGCGGTATTTGGGAAGCAGAGAACCATGGACATTGACGCAGCCATGTGGGGGAATGTCTAAAATAGAAACGGGAATAATTTGACCATAAGCGGCAACGACAATGAGGTCTGGGTTTAAATCCTTAATTAAAGTAACTTCATTACGAATTATTTCCGGTTGGTAGATTGTTAGTCCGTGTTTTTGAGCTACTTTTTTAATGGCCGGAGTGGACAGCTCTAACCCTCGTCCGACCTTTTTATCAGGTTGAGTAACCACGGCAATAATATCAAAAAAGTCGCTGTCTAAAAGCGCTTCTAAGGCTCGGGCGCCAAACTCTGGGGTGCCCATAAAAATAGTTTTAATTCGTTTATTTCCCATGATAGAGTTTGTCGATAAATAATATACCGTTTAAGTGGTCGGTCTCGTGTTGAATAATTCGAGCCAAAATATTCTCAGCACTAATTTTTTGTTTTTTGCCCTTGGTATCCAGATAGCTGCATTGGATTTTTTTGTGCCGCTCGACATTACCAAAAATAATATTACCGGCTTTATCTAAAACTGACAGACAACCTTCTTCGTCAACCTCTCGCGCCCAGGATTTTTTGGTAATTTGCGGATTAATTATAACCATCACCCGTTCTCCGTCACGTAGTACTAGTAATCTGATATTTTCACCGATTTGAGGTGCAGCTAGTCCGGCACCGTCTTTGGTGATCATAGTTTTTTCGATATCCGAAATCAAGCTCTGGATTTTAGGGCTTCTGATTTCCTCTAGGGTTAGAGGGCGAGAGATTTTGCGGAGAATAGGATTAGGGTGATTAAGGATGGGCAAAAGTTTGGACATATTTTAGATTTTTTCAGTGGCCTTAGTCTGTTTTTGTAATTCTTCAAAGCTGGCCATAACTTTAAAGAAATATTGCCATTTAGAGCCATTTTTACAGAGCTCTTTGGTTTCATTCATGGCTTTTTCAATGGTATTTTTATGATGATCACGACAAATTTTAAAGACAGCAGAACGTTTAAAATCGGGAATACCAAGTTCTTTGATAATACGCAAAGCGAGATCCTGCCATTCATAAGCTGGCGGTTTAACGGTTTTTCGAGCTTTTAGGATGGCCGCCAAGTCTTGCATAATTTTTATTCTATAATATTCATCGCCATAGTCAAGTAGCCGATGCCAATTTCAGTTTGATATGATAGGACTTTTGGTTTATATTCTAAGCCATCTAAAATTCCTAACAAAACACAGATTGACTTCAGGCCACACTCCATGGCATCCCTGACGAGCTTATCGTCCATTGGGAGAATGTTTTCACTAGCACTTTCAGGGTTGTTTAAATATTCAATTAACTTGTTATCAAATTTTGCTCCTTTAGCGCTATAGCCCCCTGGCGAAATACGTTTTAGACGATGTGATAGATCGGCCGAAGCAATAACGGCGATGCGTTTGTCTTGGCTGATGATAATGTTTTTTAAAGCTTGGCCCAAAGCAAAGTGGCTGGCGTGATCAGAGTTGGCATGGGAAAGGGTAATTACCTTAATATCTTTTAATACGGATGATAGTAGCTGCAGGGGTATAGCTGAACCATAGTCTAGCTGAGGTTCACTACTTAATTGAATGGTAAAATTATTAGTCAGAGATTCTTTTAATTCGTGAGCTAAAACCATGTCACCGCTAATTTGACTGTGAGTGGCGAAGTCCCCAAAGTTTTCAAAGCCAATTTTAAATTCCGTGGCGCTGTTTATTAACCAACCATTTTCGGGGGAGTTTAAGTGAGGTGAGATAATAATAATAGACTCCACCTTATCGGCTAAAAGTTGTTCGGCGATTTTCTGGTAAGCCTCAGTAGTTTTGTTCAGCATTAAATTATTCACCTTGCCAATGGCTGGGATTAGAATTGGAGAGTGGGGACTAATGTAGGAAGAAACAAGCATATTATTGGATGGTTGGGGGCAAGCTCAGGGCTGTGCCCAAGGTATAAAGTGATAGCAATTGAGGGGAGACGGTGATTACATTCTTCCAATCATAACCTAGGGTTTCAAAAGTCTCGCCGGAAACAAAGGGACGTTTCTGACCGTTATCAATTAGGTAGACTGCTTGAGAAGCGTTAGACTTTAAAAGCTCGCCATTGCCGAATAAAACTGGAGCTATCTTAGTGTATTTAGCTAAGGTAGTTTCAGTTGCCTTAACTATCTTTTTCCCTTTGAATTTAGTGCTGAGTAGTACTTTGTCAATCAGAGGCGCCTTGGTGTTGTCTTGAACAAAATAGACGCCACCATTCTTAGTGTTTTGCATTAGGGTGCCGGTAATATTGGTGGAAGTAGTGGTTAAGTTTGGTCCGTTGCTATAGCTCACCAAATCGCCGGTTGGAGCTTCAATAATTTCATTCTGGTTAAAGCCGATTTTTTTGAAAGCCTCGTCGCTCACTATGAATCTCTTAGTATTGTCAACTAATAAATATCTTTTCTGGTCGGGAGTCCTAATGATGGAATAGTTAGGGAACTTAATAGCGTCACCTTTTTCATAATTATCTAAGACGCTTTTTTCCACTACAATTATTTTCTTCTCGTCAAAACGAGAAGTCAGGGCGCCATGGCTGGTAAATGGTCGTTTCAGTCCGCCATCAATTAACCATACTCCGACTTCGCCGCTAATACGTATTAGGGTTCCATCTGGATAGATAAGTGGGTTTTTAGGGAAGTATTTTTTCCAAAGTTTAAAAAAATTATAATTACCGTTGAAGACATGTGGCGTATAATTATATAATCCAGCCGTGGCGGTATTTTCGACGGTAACGCTCATCGGTTGGCTATTAGTATTAGTAAAGGTATAAGTATTGCCGGCCTTGTATTTATAACTCCCGGGATGGTCCATATAATATCTAAATTGCAGTGAGGCACTGTTAACTTGTTTGCCAAAACCTTTGTAATAAGGATTGCAAGCCCAGTTGTCAGGACAACCATAACCAGTGGCCCAGTCCAATTGGCTTTGTTGGAGTTCGGTATCGCTCACTAGACTTTGTTCTTTTTGGATTAAGACCAGCAGAAATTTAGGATTAACGGTGGTTACGTGACGACATTTCAAGATTTTTTCCGCTTCGGTGGGCATTTCGCTCAACTCTATACCGTCACAATCATAGTTGGCAGTGGCCGCTTCATAGATTATCTCGGCTGCGCTTTTATTAGGCGTACCATGAGAATTATAAGTAGTGTAATTAGCTAGAAAGCTGTTTTGTTTATCTAAAAAGCTCTGGACTTCAGTCAAAGACATGCTATTGGTATTGAGAATTTCGGCATCACTGATAATGCGTCCTGGATTGAATTCTGGATCGATTTCAGTCTGGGCCCAGAGGCTTAAAGGGGAGAATAGACAGATTACGGCTGATATTAGGCCAATTTTGGTAATTTTGTTCATGATATTTGATAAATTATTTTTTATCCTTATATTATAATATATTTTTTCGATTTTGGGAAAAGAAAACCACGCCAGTTCTAATAGAGCGTGGTTTTCACTGAAAAATTATTGTTTAACGGTTAGAACTACTTCGTTCTTGATTCCCAGATCAATCATTACTTTATCACCGTTATTAATTTTTCCTTCTACAATATTGAGGGCTAATTCGTCTAAAATCATGTTCTGAATAATTCGTTTGAGGGGTCGAGCGCCAAAGGTAATATCATAGCTCTTTTCGGCTAACATCTTTTTGACCTTCTGGCCAATTTTGACAGTAATATTTCTGCCCAGCAATCTGGTCTCTACTTTTTGTAGTTCCAGGTCGACGATATTAATCAAAGCCTCTTTGCTTAAGCTCTTAAATAATACAGTCTCATCAATCCGATTCAAGAATTCTAACTTAAAATATTCTCGCAAAATCTTATCAATCTTGCCGCGCATTTCATCGTCGTGAATTTTGGTGGCGGAAGCTTCGTCGGTGGAATCATTGAAGCCAATGGCATATTGCTTGATAATTTCATTGCCTAAATTAGAAGTCATGATAATAATGGTATTCTTGAAGTTGACTACGCGTCCCTTGGAATCGGTCAGGCGGCCATCATCTAATATTTGTAACAACATATTGAAGGTTTCGGGATGAGCTTTTTCAATTTCATCAAATAGAACGACGCTGTATGGTCGGCGCCGAATCTTTTCGGTTAACTGTCCGCCCTCGTCATGACCGACGTAGCCCGGAGGTGAGCCGATTAATTTGGCCACGCTATGTTTTTCCATAAATTCGCTCATATCTAATCGAACCAAGGCATTTTCATCATTAAACATAAATCTAGCTAAAGCTTTAGCTAGCTCGGTTTTACCCACACCAGTTGGACCGATGAACAGGAAAGAGCCAATTGGTTTTTTCTCCTCATTAATTCCAGCACGGGAGCGACGTAGAGCGTTAGCGACGGCATGAATAGCTTCGTCTTGACCTACTACAATTTGTTTTAGTTCAGTTTCGGCGTGAGCTAATTTTTTAATTTCACTCTCGAGCATCTTCTGCACTGGAATTCCAGTCCAACGAGAAACTACGCGGGCGATATCTTCTTCATCCACTTCTTCTTTGAGAATTCTTTGACCCTTCTTTTGGATTTTGGTTAGCTCAGCTTCCTGGCTGTTAATTTCCCTTTCTAATTTAGGGATGAAGTCATATTTAATCTGAGCCACCTGGGTGAGGTCGTCGCCACGACGTTGAATAATTTCAGCGCTCGCTTTGAGCTCATCAATTTTCTTTTTACTACCACGGATAAGAGAGATAATATTTTTTTCATTCTGCCAGTGCAGTTCTAGCTGATTAGCTTTTTCTTTTAATTCGCCTAATTGTTTATTGATGATCCGAATTTTACCAGCACTATCTTTGGAGGTTTCTTTGTTGGAAGACAGCCCAGCTTTCACAATCTCTAGGCGCTTGATTTCGCGCTTGAGATTATCTAATTCTTCTGGCATAGAATCAATTTCCATTCTGAGGGAAGAGGTCGCTTCATCGATTAGATCAACTGCCTTGTCCGGTAAAAAACGATCACTGATATAGCGGGTTGAAAGTTCAGCGGCGGCCACTAGAGCATTATCGGTAATGCGCACACCGTGATGAACCTCATATTTTTCTTTGATGCCGCGCAAAATAGCGATCGTGTCTTCAATGCTTGGTTCAGCCACATAAATTGGTTGGAAGCGTCTTTCGAGAGCTTGGTCTTTCTCGATATATTTTTGATATTCTTTGGTGGTTGTCGCGCCAATCGTGCGGAGTTCACCGCGAGCCAGAACTGGTTTCAACATATTGGAAGCGTCCATCGAGCCTTCTGAGGCGCCGGTGCCAACTAGAGTATGGAGTTCATCGATGAAGAGAATAATTTTGTCGCCGTGAGATTTAATTTCTTTGAGAACGGCTTTCAAGCGTTCTTCGAACTCACCGCGGAATTTAGCTCCAGCGATTAGGGCGCTTAAATCCAGTGAAACAATTTCTTTGTTCTTTAACATTTCGGGGACATCACCGGCAACAATTCTTTGAGCGAGACCTTCGACAATAGCAGTTTTGCCCGTACCAGCCTCACCGATTAATACTGGATTATTTTTGGTACGTCGAAGCAAGACTTGCATGATGCGACGGATTTCCATATCGCGGCCAATGACTGGGTCTAATTTTTCTTCCTTGGCTTTGTCGGTGAGGTTGGTGGTATATTTTTCTAGGACTTTGAACTTGGTATCCGGATCGGGATCAGTGATGGGGGCAGAGCCGCGAAGTTCTTTTAAAACATCCATAACTTTCTGATAGTCTAAATGAAAATTTAAAAGAATCTTTTGGGCAGCAGTAGTAGATCCTACTAGGGCTAACAAAATATGTTCGGTAGAAATATATTCATCACCCATACCATCAGCTTCTTTTTTGGAACGCTCTAGCACCATAGCGACATCGCTCGTACCTTGGACAGCTTGAACCGGACCTTCAACGGGTGAGGTTTTGACTTTGGGGAGTTTATTAATCTCGCGAATGGTAAAATCTTCGATAATATCTGGATCAGTATTGAGCTTTTCAAGAATGGGTTTAATCAAGCTCTCATTTTGTTGAAGCAGGGCGAGTAAAAGATGGAGGGCCTCAATATATTGTTGACCAAACTCTTGGGCAATAACCTGAGCGTTGATAATAGCCTCCTGCGATTTATTGGTAAATTTATTAAACATATTTAAAGATAGTTAGTGATTTATTTAGCACTCTCAGTAATGGAGTGCTAATACCAATATAGTATATATAATGAGGGGTGTCAATATGAGTTCGGGGTAAAAGAAAACAGGATTTGCGCTAACAAATCCTGTTGAAATATGAGTGTAAGAAATTTTATTCAGTTTCTCTTTCAGTGATTTCTTCTTTGGATCTTTCAATGTCAATTAAGAGTTCACCTTCAGCTCCAGAGATTGTAACTCTGTAGGCATTTTTGATTTCCTTGAAAGCATTAATTACGCTGTTTAATGCCTCTGGATTATCTAAGTTTTCTTCGTTGATAAAAACTCTCATGCCTTGGCTCTCTAAGGTTTTTTTTAATTCCATGATTTTTTCCTTTGGGGTTTTAATTGATTCGATTGATGGATTTTCATTACCCATATTATTTATTAAAACTAAATAATCTTGGTGGTTATTTAGTCCTTTTGTTAATTTTTAAGATGATATAAGTTTATCATATTTTAATTAATTTGTCAATAGTTTTGGTTTTTGTCTGATTTTATGTTATTATTAATATATATTTTAGCGCACTTTGGGGCGCTTGTCTAACTGGCTATGAATCGCAGTCACTTTTTAATCTATCTTCCTAAAATTTTACTGCAAATCGCGCGGGATTTTTTGTATTTTCCGCTCTGGTGGTATAGCGTCGGCCTGTGGCGGACGCTGCTTAAGGTGGTTAATTTTATTAGTGAACAACAGATCAGTTTGGGTCTGTCAGTTTGGGTTAAAAACATTTTTACCCCAATGTATGGCCAGCGAGATTTTACCGGAAAGGCAATTAGTTTTTTTATGCGCTTGATTCAGATTATGGCTCGGAGTATTGCGATGTTATTTTGGTTAATTTTATCTTTTATTTTTATCGCTTTCTGGTTGGCTTTGCCCCCACTAGTAGTGGGAGCGATTCTGTATCAGTTATTATAATCTATGAACCACCAACCACCAATTTTATTTTGGGGTTTAGATTTGAGCCGCTCTTCTATCGCTTTGAAGCGACTGAAGGCTAAGTTTGATGTGGTAGTCAACGTTATTTCGGTTTTAATTGCTCTCGGTGGTCTGGTTAGCTTGGGTTATTGGGTGTATCTCCATCAAGATTGGATGATAACTTCACCTCTAAAATTTTTATCTTTTTATCAAGAAACTAGTCTGTGGTTGTTGTTATTTTTTGTCTCTATTATCTTCGACATGTTTTTGTATTATCGCTCCAGCGAACACCGGGCTCAGCAGAAGAAGATTAATCGTCATACTCATCAGAAAAAGATTGAAGTGTCTTCCGGTCTCTCGGATTATTCCCTGCACTTCGTGGAGGATGCCTATCTCTTGGCGGCTAAATTAAAGCAAGGCGAAGTAACAGCGCGTCATCTATTTCGCTCAGTTTTGACAGATAAGCAGGTAAAAATCCTTTTGGTGCGTTTAGATGTTGACCTTAAGACTTTGGTGGAAAAATTAAAGAATCATTTAGTAGTAGATACTCAGGGAAGTAAGCTCGCTGGATTGGCGAACACTACCAAGGATATTTTGGTCAAGGCTTATGCTTCAGCCTGGAATGAAAGTCGAGAAAGTGTTGATGCTCTAGATCTATTTTTCTGCGCTTATGGTCAAGATGAGCTAGTACAAGAAATTTTATATGATCAAGAAATTACCGCTAACAAGATTGAGAATGCTATTAAGTGGTTTAGGGTTAATGAGCAGATGTTAGCTAACTTTAAAATTTACCGAAAGATGGCTCGACTCAAACCGGGCAGTGGTATGGATCGGGCTTATACCGCCGTGGCCACTCCGACCTTAGATCATTTTTCTCATGATCTGACTCTGATGGCTAAGTATGGCTATCTAGAAATCTGTGTTGCTCGGGACAAGGAGATTAGGGCGATATTTGAGGCCATGGAAAGTGGTCATGCGGGCGTTTTGCTGGTTGGTCCAGTGGGCGTCGGCAAGCGCAGTATTATTGAAGGACTAGCTCAGCTGATGGTCAAAGAGGAGGTGCCAGCATTTTTGAAGGACAAACGCTTGGTGGAGCTAGATATTTCTCGTTTGATTGGTGGTACTTCTCCGGCCGAAGCTCAAGATCGCTTGTTGAATGTGCTGGGAGAGGCGATGCATTCTAAAAATGTCATTTTGTTTATTGATAATATTGAAACGATTGTGGGTATTTCTTCTGGTTCTGGTGGTAGTCTGGAACTATCCGAAGTATTGTCAGATGCCCTGACCCGCCAAAATATTTTCTGTCTCGCTTGTGCCTCCAGCGAAAATTATTCTAAATATATTGAAGAGAAATCGTTGGGTGAAATTATGACTACCGTTGGGGTGAGCGAGCCGGAACATGACCACGCGATTCAGATATTAGAGAGTAAGGTGGGTGTTTTTGAAAATAAATATAATGTGTATATTAATTATCATGCCGTTGAACAAGCAGTGGCTATGAGTTCTCGGTATATCAACGACAAGTTTTTGCCAGAGAAGGCCATTAATATTTTGCAATTAACAGCTGTGAAAGTAGCTAAGTCGAGTAAGGGGCAGGGGTTCTGCAGTCAAGATGATATTGCCGCCGTAATCTCTGAGCAGACCGGTATCCCAGTTTCCAAGGTGGGTGAAAGTGAGACGGAAAAGTTATTATCACTAGAAAAAAATATTCATGCCCGAATGATCGGTCAAGAAGAAGCAGTCACGGCCATCTCTGGTAGTCTGCGTCGAGCTCGAGCGGAATTGCGGGAAAGCAAACGGCCAATTGCCAGTTTCTTATTCTTAGGCCCCACTGGTGTCGGTAAAACTGAATTGGCCAAGACGGTGGCTGAGGTTTATTTTGGTGATGAGGACTATATGATCCGATTGGACATGAGTGAATACCAATTAGCTGACAGTGTCAAAAAAATGATTGGTGATTCCAGTCCCGGCTCACTGGGTTACTTAACTGAAGCAGTGAGAAAGAAGCCATTTTCCTTGGTATTATTTGATGAGGTAGAAAAGGCCCATCCAGATGTCTTGAATTTATTTTTGCAAATGATGGATGACGGTCGACTGACTGATGGTCAGGGGCGGACGATTAATTTTACCAACTCTATTATTGTCGCGACTTCCAATGCCGGCGCTTTGTATATTGAAGAGGCAGTAGCCAAAGAAGTGGATATGAGCATTATCAAACAAGAGTTAGTGGATAATCAGCTTAACAAAGTGATGCGACCAGAGCTCATTAATCGGTTTGATGGTATTATTGTTTTCAAGCCTTTGAGTTTTGATAATGTTATTTCTATCACTAAGTTGATGTTGGCTAAAATTAAAAAGAATTTGGAGTTAAAGGGAATTGATTTGGTAGCCAGTGAGGCTGGCGTTAAAGAGTTGGCGCGTCAAGGTTATGATCCTAAATTTGGAGCTCGACCACTGCGCCGCTTGCTCCAAGACAAGACTGAGAATCAGATTGCTAATTTATTCTTAGCTCACTCCATCAAGCGTCGCGATGTGGTAGTAATTGATGAAAATGGTGATGCTCAGGTTGAGAAGGGACGGGAGCTATAATTTATAGAGATTTTTAAATAAGAAAAAAAGAAGGCGTGAACCTTCTTTTTTATTCAGTCAAGGATTTTTTTCCTGGCCTCTCGTTCATTGAGAACGGCTTTGATTTTTTCGTTGTTTATGAGAATTTCAAATTCCTTTCTTTTTTTCTCACATTTTATTGTGGCGATTATTGCCAGATAGCCGTTGAGTGCTGGGTTGTATTTTTTTAAAACATCATCTGACATGCTCTCAGCTATTTTTAATAATTGTTCTGGTGATGCACCTCGTCTAGTAGCCCATTCGGGTAATTGCAAAGTGCTAGTAGCGCCTATTGCTTCCATTTTTTTCGTTTTAGTTTTTATTTTATGATTAATTAAGAACGTCTTGAATATTCTACCAAAAGTCCGCTATACTGTCAATGAACATATTAAACTTATGAATTACTTTCTCCCGGCTCTAATCGCTTTTACTTTATCCCTAATTTTAACGATAATAATTGGAAAATTGGCGAATAAATGGAAAATTGTTGATAAGCCGGATAGTTTCCGTAAAATTCACACCACCCCGACTCCACTTTTGGGTGGTTTGGCGATTTTTTTGAGTTTCTTTATCGTGGCTTTTAGTTTATTGGGAGAGCTGACTGTGGGCGATTTACAATATAATCATTGGCTGGGAGTTTTTTTAGGAGGCTTGGTTTTGATGGTGGGTGGTTTTGGTGATGATAAATATAATTTTAAGCCTAGTTATCAGATAGTCTTTCCCCTTTTAGCGGTTTGTTGTGTGGTTCTGGGCGGAGTGGAAATTGAAAAAGTTACTAGTTTCTCGGGGGGGTTGGTTTATATCCCCGCTTTAATTTCGGCCGTTTTGATTGGGGTATGGTTACTCGGTATGATGTATACCACTAAGTTATTAGATGGAGTCGATGGTTTAGTATCAGGTGTTTCGGCTATTGGTAGTTTGGTGATTTTTCTCTTTACTACCACTACACGCTATTTTCAGCCCGACATTGCCTTGGCAGCGATTATCTTGGCGGGTAGCATTTTGGGTTTTTGGGTGAGAAATTTTAATCCGGCTAAAATATTTTTAGGTGAAGGGGGTTCTTTATTTCTAGGTTATATTCTGGGGGTTCTGGCTATTATTTCCGGGGGTAAAATTGCCATTGCTTTACTGATTATGGGCGTCCCAATTTTAGATGTTATGTGGACTATTATTAGACGAACAATTAGCGGTCGAAATCCTTTTAAGTTTGCTGATCGCAAACATTTACACCATCGTTTGCTAGACCATGGTTTGAGTCAAAGACAAACGGTTTTAGTGTTTTATTTTTTATCCGCTGCTTTCGGTCTTAGTGGTCTATTTTTGCAAAGTCGAGGAAAAATTTTAATTCTATTGCTTTTATTTGGCGCGATGGTTTTTTTGCTTATCGGTTTTAGTTTGTTGGATCGCAGAAACAGAAAGCCTAAATTATTGATACATACTTGTTGCGCTCCTTGTGTGGCTTATACCGCCTCCCAAATTTTGGCTAAAAACTACGATCTGACTTTATTTTATTATAATCCTAATATTGATAATCCGGTGGAATGGGAGAAACGGTTGGAAGCAGTTCGGATTGTGGCCAATAAATGGAATTTTCCCTTATTGATTAAACCCTATAATCCAGAGCCATGGATTAAGGCGGTCATCGGTTATGAAATAGAGCCGGAAGGTGGCGCTCGTTGCGTGGTTTGTTTTAGAGATCGCTTGCTTAAAACAGCTGAGCTGGCCAAGGCTCAGAATTTTGACTATTTTACCACCTCGCTTTCTACTAGTCCTTACAAAGATAGTGAGTTGATTTTGTCTTTAGGGAAGGAGATTGGCGATAAGATTGAGATAAAATTCTTGGCTTATGATTTTAAATCTAATGACGGTTCGAAAAAGTCGATGGAATTAGTTAAGGCCCTGGGTTTGTATAGACAAAAATATTGTGGCTGTGAATTTGCTAGAACTAAATAATTATTGTTGGGAGTAATAAAAAAAGACAATCACGGTTGTCTTTTTTGTTATTATTTCTTGAGCTATTATTCATAGTTTAATAGTTCCAGTATTAGGCCCAAACAATCTTCTTTGGATATTACATGATCGCAACCGGCTTCTTTCAGGGCTTCGTTATAAGATTCAGTGAACGATATTCCGAGCATAATTCCTTTAAAATTTTTTCTGATCTCCTTGGTGATCTCAATAGTATCGGGCTCGGTTGGTCCGTTGCCTTTTTCCAGACAACCATCCATCATAATATGTGTAATTCTGGGTTCCGAATTAAATTTATTCAGAGCTTCTTTTCGGGTGAATGCTTGTAGCACCACCGCATAGTTTTGAAGGTTTAGTCGCAGAAATTCCTGCATTCTTTTGTCGTCTTCAACAATCAGGATTTTATTTAAATTCTTTATTTCCATGTCTTGAGTTTTTGTTAAATGACTAATAAATTTTAAATTATTTGATTAAATTGTATCATTTTATTATTATTTTGTCAATAAAGCGCAATGGGACTTAATTTTTGGTGCTCTGTTCCTTTTGTGTTATAATGAAGGTGAATTAATTATTAATTTTAAAATTATGACTGGTCTCAAAAAAATTAAGAACATCCTTTTGTTTTTTTTGGTGGTGGCTATCACTTTAAGCGCTATTTATTTGAAAATTCAACAAGATAAGAAAAATAAACTGAATCAAAACCAGCCAGATATTACAGCTAGTCAAACTGATAATACCTTGGCCGAGATTGGCGGTACTGGTCAGATTAAAAAATTTAGTAACTATGATGAGGCTAAACAGTTTATTGACTCTCAATCTTTAAATACGCCTAATTATTCTATGGTTAAGGGTTTGGGGGCGATTGATATGGTTCGTTCCACGGCACCGTCAGCTAGTGAGGGAATGGGATCGGCTGGTGTGGCACCCAGCGCTCCAGTGTCTGACGCTTCTAGTGTAAGTACTGATTTTTCTAAAACTAACGTCCAGGTGGCCGGAGTGGACGAGGCCGACATTGTGAAGACTGATGGTAATTATATCTATGCCGTCACGTATAATACTTTATTTATTATTAAGGCTTATCCGGGAGAAACCGCCGAGGTAGTTTCTAAAGTTGAATTTAAATCACGTCCTACCGATTTGTATGTTAATGGTAATAATTTAGTCGTATTCGGTTATGATGACCAGCTCTATGCCACGGAGCTTTATCGGAGTTTTAGACGCCAAAATCAATATACTTTTTTTAAGGTCTTTGATATCTCCGACAAGAAGGACCCCAAACAAGTCCGTGATTTAAATTTCGAAGGTAGTTATTTTAATTCTCGCTTGATTGGTGACTATGTTTATTTTGTTACTAATAATTACAATTATTCTATTGGCCCTGAGCCAGTGGTGCCTCGGATTCTGGATACTGGCGTAGCTTTACCGGAAAAATGTGCTGGAGCTAATACTAAATGTTTTAGTCCTAATATTTATTATTTTGATATTCCTTACGACTCTTATAATTTTACTACCATTGCCGCGATTAATATCAAAGACAATTCTGAAAAAATTGGTGGTGATATTTATCTCTTGTCTGGCGCTCAAAACATGTATGTTTCTCCAAACAATCTTTATGTCACTTATACTAAATATATTAGTGAATATGATTTAGAGATGCAAGTTAGTCGGGAAATTTTAACCCCTCGTTTAAGTGACAAAGAGCGCACTAAAATTGCTAAGATTGAGGAGGTGGCTGATGATATTTTAAGTCCTAGCGAAAAGAAGGTTAAGGTGCAACAAATTTTAGAAAGATATTTGGCCACCTTAAGCGCTGACGAGCAGACCGCTTATGAAAAAGAATTAGCCGAGAAGATGAAGCAAAAATATACTGATTTGTCTAAGGAGCTAGAGAAAACTATTATTCATAAAATTGCCATTTCTGGCAGTAGTCTGCAATATAAGTCGAGCGGTGAAGTGACCGGTTCAGTTTTAAATCAATTTGCTATGGATGAGAATAATGGCTACTTCCGCATCGCTACCACTCGCAACACTACCTGGAGTCGCTTTGAAGGCCAGGAGAGAGCATCTTATAATAACTTGTATGTTTTAGATGACGCTATGAAGACGGTGGGTACTTTAGAAAATTTGGCTGAAGGGGAACGAATTTATTCGGTTCGTTTTATGGGTGACAGAGCTTACCTGGTGACCTTCAAGCAAGTTGATCCACTCTTCGCGATTGATTTAAATGATCCTCGTAATCCCAAAGTTCTGGGTCAATTAAAAGTTCCGGGTTTTTCCAATTACTTGCATCCTTATGACGAGAATACTTTGATTGGATTTGGTAAGGATACGGGAGAAAATGAATTTGGTAATACTGTGACCAAGGGTTTGAAGATTTCTTTGTTTGATGTCTCTGACATTTCCACCCCCAAAGAATTGGATAAATATTTGCTGGGTGATATGGGTAGTGACTCGGTAGCTCTTTATGACCATAAAGCTTTCTTATTCTCTAAAGAAAAAGACCTCTTAGTTTTGCCGGTGGCTTTAAGGAAATCTACTAGTCAAAATCAATGGGGAGAAATTAGCTTCTCCGGTGCCATGGTCTTTAATTTAAAAGATAAAAAAATTAATTATATCGGTAAAATCGATCACTCCGATGGTGGTCGAGTCTCTCGGGCAGATTATTGGGAGGGTATTAATTATTATGACAGCTCGGTTAAGCGGAGCTTGTATATTGCAAATAATTTATATACTCTATCTAATAATTATCTGAAGATTAATACTATTAGTGACTTAAAAGAGATTAATAAGATTGATCTAAGCCCCCAATCGGCTAATGATTTTAAGGTTATTAATTAAAACTATATGAAACCCGGACAAATTATTGTTTTGACTAATTTATCGCTGTGGTTAACTCTGGAAGCTTTTGTCCTGTGGCCTAAGTTTTTCTATGTTATCATTTTATTGTTAAATATTATCTTGGTAACGGCTGTCTATTATTTGATGCATAAAGCTAATCTAGGAAAAAGCTGGTGGAGCTTATGGTTATTACCATTTTTATTCTTAAATAGTGTGGTGGTCTACACCATTCTGATTCCGCAAGATATTTGGTTTAATAAGTTCTTTATTCAGACTTTATTTCTCTTAATCATTGGTTTTAATTTCTCCTACTTCAAACAGTCTTATAATTATGTTTTTCATCCCGAACAACCTAATAATTTATCTAGTTTATCAGCTAATTTTATTTCTTTGTCTTGGTTTTTTTGGCTTTCAGGTATTTATGGTCTCCAATTATTTTTAGACTTATCTTATTGGATTTTAATTTTAGTTTTAATCGTGTGGGCGACACTCTCGACCTACCAATATTTATGGGTCAATAAATTTAAGGGGAAGGATAATTATATTTTTGTATTTTTGTCGGCTTTTATTGTGGCTCAGATGGCCTGGAGTGTTTATTTTCTACCCTTTGACTATAGTTCACTGGGAATTATTATGGCCCTGGCTTATTATGTCTTCTTGAATTTGATGCGACTCCATTTGGGTAATAGTTGGAATAAAAAAGATCTTAAATTATTATTAACTTTTGCCGGGGTTATTATGCTTTTAGTTTTGCTAACACTTAAATGGCGTTAAAATAAAATATATGAAAAATAAAACTATCAATTTCGGTTTTAATGTTTTGGTCTTGGCTTTATTATTAGGTTTAATTGGTGGAGTTAGTGCTGACTTATTACTGCGATTTTATATTTTTAAAGACTCAGCTCTGGTGACTACTGGGGGTGAATTAAATCTATCCAGTGGGCTTTATGATCGCTCCAATATTGTTATTCAGAACCCTAAAAAGGTAGTGATTAATCAAGACTTAAAGGTCCAAGAAACTATTAACGCCGCCAACGATAGTTTGATTGGTTTCTTTAAGAAACTATCGGTAGCTAGTTCTAGTTTGGAGTTTAATCGGGCTCATTATTATGATTTAAGTAAGCCGGAATTTACCGGTTTATCTTTGACGGCTGATGGTTGGATTATGGTCGCTAGCTCCAAGGTTAATGCTAAAATTCCACTTAAGGACTATGTGGCTATTGGTAAAAATAAACAAATTTATACTATTGATCAGATAGTGGAATATAAGAAGCAAAACATCTGGTTGTTTCATTTAGCTTCAGCCAACAATCTTCTGGTCAAGAATTTATCTGGAGCGGAAAATTTATCGGCTGGTCAAATGCTTTTAGCGGTTAATTGGAATAATGATGTTACGCTAAATTCGATTGTTTCTTTACCGGCCAAATATCAGGCCATTAAATCTAGTGATCAATTAGCGGAGACTATAGTTTTAGAGGATACCATTGATGCTCGATTTAAAAACTCCTGGTTGTTTGGTTTGGGAGGTGATCTAATAGCTTTAGTAGATGATAAAGCTCAGATTATCCCAGTGGCCAATATGAATTCAGCTATTTATAGCTTTCTCAAGACTAAAGAATTTAGCACTCCATTTTTGGGAGTTAACTACACTCGTTTGTCTGGTTTAGCTTTGGCCCCAAACAAGTCTTTTAATCCAATGGGAGAAAACGGAGCAGTTATTATGTTAGATGATTCTAAGGTGGCCATAGTTAAATCTAGCCCGGCCGAGAAGGCGGGATTGAAGGCTGGTGATATTATCATCTCAGTTGATAATGTGGAAATTAATAGTGACCACGACCTGGCAGTGGCTATTCAATCTTATAAACCAGGCGATATAGTGACTGTTAAGTTTTTACGTAATGGTTCTATTTCCAGTGCTGACATTAAATTAGGAAAATTAAAATAATAAATATTATGGCTATCAGAACTATTAGGCAAATTAAAGATTTAAACGGCCGAGTGGTTTTTTTGCGGGTTGATTTTAATGTTCCTCTGAAGCGGGGTAAAGTGCTGGAGGAATTTAAAATTATCCAATCATTAAAAGACATTGATTATCTCCTGGAACGTGGAGTTAAGTTGATTATCGCGACTCATTTAGGCAGTCCCCAGGGCAAGGTCGTGGTTGATTTATCGACTAAACCTATTGCTAATCTATTATCTAAAATCATCAAACAGCCAGTTAAGTTTTTATCTGTTACCAAGACTAAAGATTTGGTGCCGGCGCAACGGATTATTGCCCAAATGAAACCAGGGCAAGTGGTTTTCTTGGAGAATTTACGGTTTAATCCGGGAGAGCAAAAAGATGATCTTAAATGGGCGAAGAGTTTAGCCAGTTTAGCTGATATTTATATTAATAATGCTTTTGCAGTTTGTCATCGCGCCGATGCTTCAGTTTCGGCTATTAAGAAATTTTTACCTAGCTTTGTTGGTCTTTTGTTGGAGCAAGAGATTGTTAATTTGAATAAAGTTTTGCATCCCAAAAAACCTTTAGTGGTTTTAATCGGTGGGGCTAAAATTGAAACTAAAACCACTTTAATCAAGAACTTATTTAAATCCGCTTCCCAGATTTTAGTAGGCGGAGCTTTGGCTAATAGTTTTTTGGTAGCGCAAGGGTACGAAGTGGGCAAATCAATGGTTGATTCTGATAGTATCAAAGTGGCCAAAACTCTTTTACAAAAAAATCGAACCCTGTTTTCTCGTCGTCCTAAAATTATTTTACCTCTCGACGTTGTGACTAGCTCTAATTTAACCAAGGATCATTTGATTGGTTCAAAGAATATTATTAAAATCAAAGCTTCGGATCGGGTTGGGAAGGGTGAATATATTTGTGATATCGGCCCGGAAACTATTGGCTTGTTTTCTAAATATATCAAAAGGGCTCAGACTATTGTGTGGAATGGACCAATGGGATTATTTGAGGTGCCCAATTTCCGTCATGGGACGGTTATTATGGCTCGTTTAATTGCTTCTCGTGCCAGTGGTCATGCTTATGGCGTGATTGGTGGGGGAGAGACAATTGAGGCTTTGAATTTGAGTAAGATGGCTGAATACATGGACTGGGTTTCAACTGGTGGCGGAGCTATGCTGGCTTATTTGGGCGGTGAAAAATTACCGGGTCTAAAAGGATTGGTGAAATAAATTAAACTAATAAAAATAAATTTATATATTGTTATGAATAAAATTAAACAAATTTTGGCCCGGGAGATTCTTGATTCACGGGGTAATCCGACAGTGGAAGCTAAGGTGGTGTTAGATAATAAATTAGTGGCTAAGGCCGCAGTTCCTAGCGGGGCCTCTACGGGGCAACATGAAGCGCTAGAGCTCCGTGATGGTAATCAGAAACGTTATTCTGGCAAAGGGGTGTTAAAGGCAGTGGATAATATTAATAAAATTATTGCGCCGAAATTAAAAGGTTTAGATCCTACCAAGCAACAATTAATTGATAATTTAATGTTGCAGCTTGATGGCACCAAGAATAAGAGTCGCCTCGGGGCTAATGCTATCTTGGCAGTATCGCTAGCTGCCGCTCGAGCCGGGGCTCTGGCCAAGAGGCAGGAATTATTTGTGCATTTAGCTCGAACCTATAAATTTTCCACCAGTAAATATATTTTGCCTACACCTTCTTTTAACATCTGGAATGGCGGAGCTCATGCTTCGACTAATTTAGATTTTCAGGAGTTTATGGTTATGCCCCTCAAGAAAACTACTTTTGCGGAAAAGGTTAGAATGGGAGCGGAGGTTTTTCATGAGTTGGGTCGGATTTTGAAAGCTAACAAGATGGATACTGATTTGGGTAATGAAGGTGGTTATGCTCCTGACATTAAATCTCGAGAACAGGTGATTAAAATGATTATTTTAGCTATAAAACAGGCTGGGTATCAGCCCGGTAAAGATCTGTCTTTGGGTATAGATATTGGCTCTTCCGAGTTCTATAATGAAAATGAAAAATCATATTATTTGCCTCTTGATCAGAAGAGTTTTTCGGCTGCTGAGTTGATGGTTATTTATACTGATTGGGTTCAGAAATACCCCATAGTTTCCATTGAAGATGGTTTGGCGGAAAATGATTGGGATAATTGGCAGATTATGACCAAAGCTTTGGGCAAAAAAATTCTATTAATTGGTGACGATTTATTTGTTACTAACCAAGAGCGTTTACAAATAGGTATTGAGTATCAAGCCGGGAATGCGATTTTGATTAAGTTGAATCAAATTGGTACTGTGACAGAAACTATGGCGACGATTAAATTAGCCCGGAAACATAACTATAAATTAATGATTTCACATCGGAGTGGCGAAACCGTTGATGATTTTATCGCTGATTTAGCTGTGGCGGTATCGGCTGAGTTTATCAAGTCTGGTTCTCTAGCTCGGAGTGAGCGCTTAGCTAAATATAATCGTTTGCTAGAGATTGAATTGGAGTTAAATAAAAAATGGTAAATATGAATAAATCAAAAACAGCGCTTGAGCCTCTTCCTTTTAAGCCTCGTCGTCGTCCGGTAGTTCTTTTGCTCTTGGATGGTTGGGGTATTTCGGTTACTCGCGAAAATAATGCTATTCGCCAGGCGATTATTCCCAACTTCAAAAATTTAGTAGCGCATTATCCGGCGGCCGTTATTGCTGGTAGTTCCAAAAAAGATAGTATTAATTATCCAATGATGGGTGCCGGTTCGACTAATTTAGAATCAGATTCTTTGTCTAAAATTATTGCCGCTAATCACTTAAAACAAATTAAGATTGCGGAAACAGAAAAGTTTGCCTTGGTGAGCATTTTTTTTAATAATAGTGAACTGCAATTACCGGGAGAAGATTATGACTTGGTGCCGTCCCCAGTTAAAACTACTTTTGATATTAATATTAAAATGGCCACTCCAGAGGTTATTAAGCACTTAGACAAAGCTCTTAAAAGCGACCTTTATGATTTTATATTTTTAAGTCTGGCCAATATTGATAACGTTAGTCACTTGGGTGATTTTAAAAATACTATTAAGGCCATTGAATTTATTGATCGGTCTTTGAAAAAAATTACCCAGTTGGTTTTGAATCACAAAGGCATTTTACTTATTACCAGCAGTCATGGTTATGCTGAACAGGTCTTCGATTTGCAGACTGACCTCGCTACTACTGAGAATACGGCCAATCCTGTTCCCTTTATTATTGTGGGTGAAGAATATGATGGTAAAACAATTGGTTTGGAAGATGCCCCAGCTAACGATTTGAGTCTATTGGAGCCCGTTGGTTCGATTTTAGATATTTCCCCCACTATTTTACATATTCTAGGAATAGATGTTCCCACAACTATGGAGGGGAAGAGCTTGATCTAGGGATTGACAAATAGCAGTTTTATTGATATTTTTGTATTAATAAGCAAATATAATTATAGTCCTTTAAATTTAATCATCATGCTAAACAAACGTTCAAATTGGTCGGTACGTGTCGGCGGCTATACTTTAGGCGCGATGGGTTTGGAAAAGGATATTTCTAAAAAATTTCATAGAAAGAATCCTAATAGAACCTTGTCAGAAGTTGATCCTGACGCTCCTGCTGCCAAAAATAATGAAGTGTTTCCTGATCTGGATTTAGATTTATTGGATTTTTTCTTTTCCGATAAATTGTCTGGGTTTGCCTCGCCATTATTCGACTAACCTCATTCTTTTAATTTCTTTCAACAAAAAAAGCCTTGGTAAAAACCAAGGCTTTTAATTTATCTAATTTCTAGTAGAATAGAACGTAGGCCAAGAGACTGACAATAACACCCAGGGCACTACCAGCCAGAACTTCTTTTTTGGTGTGGCCGATTTTCTCCAAAAGGTGAGGATATTTTTGATCTAAAACATTATCATTCCTCAAGTCCTTAACTAAGATATTCAATACTTCGCCATGTTGGCTTAAATAATTTCTAAGGCGCAAGGCATCATTGATGATTACTATTGTCAGAACAAAGCTCAGAGCGAATAGGGGGGAATATAATCCTTGGGTTAGGGCGGTGATGGTTGCTAGTGACACCATCAGGGCGCTGTGACCGGAGGGCATGCCAGCATAAGTGAAGATAAAAAAATCTCTTAATCTTAATTTTTGATTCTTCTGTTTGATTGATATTTTGATAACTTGAGCTACGGCCGCCGCCACGAAGGGGATTAGGAGGACTAGATGATGAGCGATAAAGTTCTTGATAATGATTAGAGTCATAGTTATTTAAACATCTAAATTAGTAACATTCTTGGCATGAGTTTGAATGAAGTGCTTGCGTGGGGCGACGTCATCGCCCATTAACATATCAAAAATCTTGTCAGCTAAGGCTGCATCTTCCACCGTTACTTGTTTGATAATTCTTCTTTCGGGGTCCATGGTGGTTTCCCAGAGTTGTTCTGGATTCATTTCGCCCAAACCTTTGTATCTTTGAATATTAATTTTGGGAGCCTTCTTTTCTTTAGCTTCAGCTTCGGCTTCACCGCCTTCTTCGTCTTCACCACCACCCAGAGTTTTAATAATGTCTATTTTTTCTTCATCGGAGTAGGCATAATGAACGGCAGTGCCTTTCTTAATCTGATAAAGCGGTGGCTGGGCGATATAAATATGACCGTCGGTTACCAATTGGGAAAAGTGCCGGAAGAATAAAGTTAATAGTAAGGTTCTAATATGAGCTCCATCAACGTCGGCATCGGTCATAATAATAACACGATGGTATCTTAACTTGCTTAAATCTATTTGATCGTCAATGTTGGTGCCTAAGGCAATTACTAGATTTTTGATTTCGTTATTGGCTAACATTTTGTCCAGGCGAGCCTTTTCGACATTTAAGATCTTGCCTCTTAGTGGTAGGATGGCTTGAAATTTACGGTTTCGGCCCTGTTTAGCACTACCTCCGGCGGAGTCACCCTCGACAATATACAGCTCACATTCTTCGGGGTGGCGAGAAGAACAGTCAGATAGTTTACCCGGTAGAGTCATCCCTTCTAGTGCGCCCTTACGGAGAATGGTGGCTCGAGCACTACGAGCGGCTAGTCTGGCTTGAGCGGATAAAACACATTTTCCGACCATAGCTTCAGCTTCCTTGGGGTGTTCCTCTAAAAAAACATTAAAAGTTTCACCAAAGATTTGTTCTACATAAGTTTTGACTTCAGCATTACCCAGCTTAGCTTTGGTCTGACCTTCAAATTGAGGGTCAACAATTTTGACACTAATAATCGCCGTCAAACCTTCACGGACATCTTCGCCGGTTAGATTTTCGTCTTTTTCTTTAATCAAATTATGTTTGCGAGCATAAGAATTTAGAGTCCGAGTTAAGGCTGTCTTGAATCCTAGTAAATGAGTACCACCTTCGGGGGTGTGGATATTATTAGCAAAACAAATTGAAGTTTCGTTGTATTGATCATTGTATTGCAGAGCAATTTCTATTCGAGTGTCATGAACAGTTTTATCGCAATAAAAAATAGTTTCATTTTTGACACTTTGATTGCGGTGTAGAGCTTTAACGTAGGACTTAATACCGCCTTCAAAGTAAAATTGATAGTGTTTAGGGCTGTGATCTTGTCTCTCGTCAATCACATTCATGGTAATCCCTTTGTTGAGATAGGATTGTTGGCGCAGACGATCTAAGATTTTGCCCCAATCAAATTCGGTTTCGGTAAAAATAGTCGCATCTGGTTTAAAAATAATCGTGGTTCCAGTTTTTTTACTGACTCCGACAGAGGCCATCTTTTTAATTGGTTTACCAATTTTAAATTCTTGCATCCAAATATGGCCATCTCGGTGGATTTCCGCTCTTAGATATTCACTCAAAGCATTAACTACTGAAGCGCCTACGCCATGTAAGCCGCCGGAAACTTTGTAACCGCCGCCGCCGAATTTTCCGCCGGCATGAAGGATGGTTAGAACGGTTTCGAGAGTCGAGAGGCCAGTCGCCTTATGTTTTTCCACCGGGATACCACGACCATCATCTTCTACCTTAACCATTCCGTCTTTAAGTAGGGTGGTAGTAATTTCGGTGGCGTAGCCAGCCATCGCTTCGTCAATTGAGTTATCAACTATTTCCCAAATTAAATGATGAAGACCAGCTGATGAGGTAGATCCAATATACATACCAGGACGACGTCTGACTGGCTCTAGGCCCTCTAAGACGGTAATCGCATCAGCCCCGTAGTCTGATTTTGGTTTTTTAGTTTCTGCCATAAAAAAAGAAAAAATACACAGGAAAGTGCTATTTTATGTTATTATTTTAGATAATTCTCTATTAATATTTTAGCAAAAATATCTCGTGTTGGCAAGGGTTGAACCAAATAAAAGAGCTTGAATTTATTGATTTTTATTTGACATTTGCGCTAGTTTCTTGAAATCAGCCCCCTATTCATTGACTTATATCTATTTTTATGTTAAAGTTGTTTTCAGTTCTATAAAAATAAACTAAAAATAGATAGAGAGGCAAAAATGAAGAAATTATTATTATTCGCAATAATTTTAGCAGGAACTCTAACTGCTTGCAAAATTAAGGCTAAGATTGTCTTAAAGAATCCTAGTGATTCTTTAATAGTTGTAGACTATGGCCAGAATTTGGCGGCCATGATCAAGGTTAATCAATTTGACTGGTTTGATACTCAGCTTATAAACGCCGCTAGTTTTCCCATGCCTTCTCAAAAAGTTGGTCAGAAGGAAACTTTAGCAATAAAGTTATTTGATTTTTCTGGGTCTCTTACGGTTGAGGCAGCCATTGCTAAAATCATTAAAGCTGGCTACCGTCCCGCCACTATTTTTGAACTATTAGCCTTTGGAACTTATTATCCAGAGCTGCAAAAACAATTCCCCATAATAGCTCTTGGTTCGCCTTGGCAGAGCTATGGCGGTTTTCCCTACTTGAGCTTTAATATGGGACGAAGAACTATCGATTTAGCCTGGAACCAATATGAGCTAGGAGCTGACTTTCGTTTTTTAGCCGTTCAGGCTAAATTTATGGGTTATTCTAGTAGGTAGAGTAAACTCCGTTATTCGATTTGATTAAAACATCAAATTAAATAATGGAGTTTTTTATTTTTTAGAGAATTGTGCTAAAATATTATTATGAAAATACTAGTTACCGGCGGCGCCGGTTTTATTGCTTCGACTTTGGTTGATAAATTGATTGAGGCTGGTCATCAGGTAGTGATTATTGATGATTTGTCTTCCGGCCTGAAGGAGTATATTAATCCTCAAGCTCATTTTTATCGGATTGATATTTTAGCTCCTAAAGTGGAAGAAATTTTTGCTTTGCAAAAATTTGATTTCGTCTTTCATTTGGCGGCTCAAATTAGCGTGGTTAAGTCAGTGGAGAATCCGGAGTTAGACAATCGCATTAATGTTTTGGGTGGGTTAAATATTTTGGCTTGTTGTTTAAAACACCAGGTTAAAAAAATTATTTTTGTTTCCACTGGCGGAGCTCTCTATGGCGAGGCCGAAGTAATCCCCACCCCAGAAGATTACCCAACTTATCCGCTCTCGCCTTATGGCATTCACAAATTAACTTTTGAGAAATATTTACACTATTATTATACAGTTTATGGCCAATCCTATACGACCTTGCGTTTAGCCAATGTCTACGGCCCCCGGCAATACAAGGGCGGGGAATGTGGCGTGGTGTCCATCTTTATTGACAATGCGGTTAATGATCGCGAGAGCATTATCAATGGTGATGGCGCCAAGACGCGAGATTTCGTCTATGTCGATGATGTCGTCTCCGCTCTTTTGCGGGCTCTGGAAACTGATTATGTGGGAGCGATTAACATTGGTACCGGAGTAGAGAAGAGCGTTAGTGCTGTGGTGCTGGCAATTGAGCTCGCGCTGGGCAAGAGTATCAAGAAAAAAACTGGACCAGCTAAAGCCGGCGAACAAGAGCACAGCTGTCTGGCCATTTCAAAAGCTAAAGATATTTTAGGCTGGGAGCCGCAAGTAATGTTGGACGAGGGGATTAAAAAAACGATTGCTTGGTCAAAAGAAAAATTGGAAAAGTAAATTAAGATAATTTTTTGAGAACTGATTCAAATCAGTTTTTTGTTTTTAAAAGTTTCTGTGGTATCATTAATCATAGTTTTATTATTTTAATTTTATCTATGGGGCAACAACTCTCCCTCTTTTCTTATCAGCCACCGCCGGAAGTCAAAAACTTTTATTTGTTTTTTGATACCGAAACTACTGGTTTGCCCCAGAATTATAACGCTTCGCATGAAGATTTAGATAATTGGCCCCGCATCGTGCAACTGGCTTGGGTAGTTACTGATGAGCGGCAGGAAGTGCTGGAAAAGCAATCTCTGATTATCAGGCCCGATGGTTTTACTATCCCAGCGGCCGCCTCAGCTGTCCACGGCATTGATGATGCTAAGGCTAATGAGTTGGGGATTCCTCTGGTTGAAGCCTTAAGCACCTTTAATCAATCACTCATCCAAAACAACCCGACTTTAGTGGCTCATAATATTCACTTTGATATTAATGTCATGGGAGCGGAGTTTCTGCGGGCTAACTTTATCACTAAATTCATGGACTTGCCCCGGATCTGTACTATGAAAAGCAGTATCGAGTTTTGTGGATTAGCCAACCGTAAATTTCCCAAATTAGCTGAGCTTTATCGCCAACTATTTAATTCCGACTTTGAAAATGCCCATGATGCCCTGGCTGATGTCCTAGCCTGTTGTCGCTGTTTTTTCGCCCTGCGCGATAAAAAAATTATCCCCGATTAATTTGGCCTTAATCTATTGGCGCTTTAGCGATTTTTTTGCTATACTTGTATTATAATAATTTAATCTATTTTTGTGGCGACAAGTGTATCACCCAAGAAGATTTTAATTGCTGATGATGAAAAGGCTATCTCCAAAGTTTTGGTTTTAAAGTTGACCAATGTCGGTTTTGTGGTGGAGGCGGCCGTTAATGGTAATGAAGCAATTGAGAAGATTAAGGCCAATAAGTTTGATTTAATTGTGCTGGCTTTGATTGTGCCAGAAAAGGACGGTTTCGCCGTTTTGGAATATATGCGGGACAATAAAATTAGCTGCCCAGTACTGGTAGCTTCGAATTTAAGTTAGGAGGATGATTTGAAGCGAGCCAAGGAGTTGGGGGCGGTGGATTATTTTATTAAATCTAATGTGTCTTTGCAGGATATAATCGCCAATATTAAAAAAATTCTAAAAGTATGATTTTAAAATTAAGTGATGAAATTTTACAGACTCTTTTGGTAAAAGAAAGTTATGTATCTGATGAGGACATGAAGAAGGCAATTGATGTTGCCAAAAAAAATAATACTACTGCTTTAGACTACCTCTTCACCTAAAATATTTTGACCAATGATTTATTGGGTCAAGCCTTAGCGGAATATTACAAAATTCCTTATTTTGATTTAAATACTCATGAGGTCAACTCGGTTCAGGTTTTGAAATCGCCGGAGGAATTAGCAGTTAAATATAATATTTTATTTTTAATGGAGAACAAGGATCAGATTCTTTTAGCGACTGATGATCCGACCCAGACGGAAATGTTAGAGGCTTTGAAGAAAACTTTTCCGGGTAAAAAGATCTTGTTTGCTTTTTCTCTGTCAGAGGATATTAAGAGTAAATTAGTTTTTTACCGTAAAACTTTAGAGACGCGTTTCGCTACTATTTTAAAGGAGAAAAATCGGGTAGCGCCGGAATTGGTAGATGAAATTATTAAAGACGCCATTTTTTATCGCGCTTCTGATATTCACTTTGAACCAACGGGAGAAGAAGTTTTGATCCGTTTTAGAATTGATGGTGTGTTGCAAGATGCCGGTCGCGTGACCAAGGATTATTATGATAACATTTTAAATTTGATTAAGGTTTTGGCTCATATTAGAACTGATGAACATTTATCAGCTCAGGATGGGGCGATTCGTTATGGTGCTGACGAAGAATCTAATATCGATTTGCGGGTTTCTATTATTCCGACGGTTACTGGTGAAAAAGTGGTAATTCGTTTACTTTCCCAGTATATTAGTAATTTATCTTTTGTTGATTTGGGCCTGTCTTATAATGATCATCGCTTGCTGGATCATAATATGCATCGTCAATTCGGGATGATTTTAGTTACTGGCCCAACTGGATCCGGCAAGACGACCACTCTTTATGCGGTGCTGAAAGCTGTTAAAAATCCGGGAGTTAATATTACTACTATTGAAGATCCAGTCGAATATAAGATTAATGGAGTTAATCAGATCCAGGTTAATGAGCAGACTAACTTAACTTTTGCTAAGGGTCTGCGCTCTATTTTGCGCCAAGATCCAAATATTGTTTTGGTAGGAGAGATCAGAGATAAAGAAACTTCAGAAATTGCGGTCAATGCGGCTTTAACTGGTCATTTATTGTTATCTACTTTTCATGCTAATGATGCCTCGACTGCCGTGCCTCGTTTGTTAGATATGGGGATCGAGCCCTTTTTATTATCTTCGACTTTAAAATTAATTATTGCCCAACGCTTAGTTCGGCGGATTTGTGAAAATTGTCGTCATAGTGTTGAAACTACTAAAGTGGAATTAGATAAAAAATACCCTTATTTAAAGACCTATTTTTCGGACAAGAATTATACTTTTTATGAAGGTAAGGGCTGCCAAGCTTGTAATTACACTGGTTTTAAGGGTCGGATTGCACTTTATGAATTAATTAGTGTTTCGACTGAAATTCAGGATTTGATCGTGGCTAAGGCTCCGGCGCAAGATATCTGGCGGATGGCAGAAAAACAAGGTTCACATTCTTTGTTTGTTGATGGTCTGGAAAAGGTAAGAACTGGTGTGACAACTCTAGAGGAGTTACTTCGAATCGCTCGACCATTCTAATTTATTTTTAAAAATATGACAGAAAATCTTAAAGTCGTTATTCCGCCAAAGCCAGTGCATAAAAAAAGTTTACTCAATTTTGGTTATCACAAAGAGGAAGATTATTTTTTTGAAAATTTATCTATTTTGATGAGTTCTGGTATGCCTGTAAGTGAAGCGGTGCTAGCTTTAGGGCGGGAAATGAGAACTCCTAGAATGGTTGGCCGAGTGGATATTTTAGAAAGAGAAATCAATGCTGGTTTATCGCTTTATATGGCCCTGGAGAAAAGTAAATTATTACCAAAACATTTTGGGGAATTAATTAAGGTGGGGGAAAGTTCTGGTTTGTTAGTGGATAATTTTAATATTATTGTTGGTCAAAGACAGAAGGAACGCATTTTTGCCTCCCAGATTAAAGTAGCCATGGCTTATCCGGTAGCGGTTTTGGTAATTGCTCTTTTAGTCGGTGTGGCGATTACTTGGTTTTTGCTCCCTGGATTAACGGGCATTTTTGCTTCTATGCAAATTAAATTGCCGTGGATTACTCGGGTGATGATTGTTTTTGGTAAATTTGTGTCCACGTCCGGTTATTACGTTTTGCCTTTATTTGTAGTTAGCGTTTTTCTTCTTTTTTATTTGATATTTGCTTACAAAAAAACTAAGTTTATTGGTGAGTTTATCATTTTGCATATTCCCGGAGTCAAAAAAATTATTCAGGATTCTGAGGTGGCTCGTTTCTCTTATTTATTGGGCAGCTTGTTGGGAGCTGGTTTACCAATTGACGTCGTTATCGGGTTTTTAGCGGATTCTTCTAATGTGGCTGTTTACAAGAATTTTTATAATTATGCTCGAGTTAAAGTACGGGATGGTGAATCTTTCGCGCGGATTTTTGCGGCTTATGGTGGTATGGACAAATTAATCCCTATTCCGATTCAACAGACTATTATTAGTGCTGAGAATTCTGGGCGCTTGTCGGAGGCTAGTTTACATATCTCTAAAATTTTTGAAGCTCGAATGGAGCTTAATTATAAGCTGTTAACTACTATGTTAGAACCAATTTTATTGGTGGTCGTTTGGTTGGGAGTGCTGGGCATTGCCTTGGCCATTGTTCTTCCAATTTATAGTTTAATTGGTGGTATGAACCAAAATATTTAATTACTTATGAAGCGCCAAGCTTTTACTCTATTTGAAATGTTATTATCGGTGGCTATTATTGCTATTTTAACGGGAATAATGACACCGATTTTTCTTTCTTTCCAAGCTAGAAATGATGTGGATATTGCAGCCATGGCTTTAGTTCAGGGACTTCGTCGAGCGGAACAATTGTCTCGCAATGGAGAAGGTGATTCTACGTGGGGGGTTAATTTGGCGAGTGGAGCTATTACTATTTTTAAGGGGACGACTTTTGCCACTCGCGATATTAGTTCCGATGAAATTTTTTCGATTCCTAGTACGATTTCTTTTGCCGGGATTGGCACTTCAACTTTGGTGTTTGGTAAATTATATGGTTTGCCAACTGCTAGTAGTACTATTACCCTAATCTCAATTAATAATGAAACCCGCACGGTTAATGTTAATCCGAAGGGCTCAGTGGAGTTAGCTGGCGTGGCTATTAGCACTAGTGGAGCTGGACCGTCATTTACTTGTGGGACGCCGGTGGTGGTTACTAGTACGGCGGAACATGTTTGTAGTGAGGTCTCGCCCAGCTTTGATACTTGTACTTATAACACGGTTCAAATTGGCCCTCAATGTTGGATGAAGCAGAATATTAATGTTGGCACTAGAATTAGTGGCACATCGGCCTATCAAACTAACAATAGTCTTTTGGAAAAATTTTGTTATAGCGACAATTCCGCTAATTGTCAGCCTTATGGTGGCTTATATGAATTTAATGAGATGGTGCAATATTCAGGGGCGGAAGGGGCTCGGGGTATTTGCCCTACTGGTTGGCATGTGCCGACTGATGCCGAGTGGTCCACTTTAATTTCTTATCTAACGACCAATGGTTATCCCGGAACGGAAGGAAACGCTCTCAAAGCTTCGCCTGCAACTTGGGACGGCAATAACGCTTTTAATTTTACTGGTCTGC
>Ga0210057_1001703_pt1 | contig 32767 bp, 26 predicted proteins | sample CryGeyCG2114_010_2_FD_183968 | JGI IMG/M metagenome (GOLD analysis project Ga0210057, IMG submission 183968) | Groundwater microbial communities from aquifer - Crystal Geyser CG10_big_fil_rev_8/21/14_0.10 (SPAdes) (version 2) | ecosystem: Environmental > Aquatic > Deep subsurface > Groundwater ... | reverse complement strand
TGTTTTTTGCTTTAGGTCTTCTTCTGAAAGGATTATTGCTTAGAAGTTTTTAATGATTTTTATACGAAAGTCCTGTTCGTGTTGCCACCGGTCACCGCTTCGCTATAGACCGGATGGTAAATAAAATCTAGAGTTGGCACTTATTGATTCACAACAAGGGATGTACCTTGATCTTGGGAAAGTTGCTCCGGGAAGTTTTGCACAAGCACAAAGAGTGGTTGCAACTCAACCTATCGAAAAAAATAGACATCCACCAGAACGAATGAGATACCTTGCAGAACGATTGATATATTTTTGTGAAAGAGTATAATCTTCAATGAGTCTTAAATAAAAATCTCTTTCTTTATATATAGTTTTAGAATTTTTACAATAATACTTTAATGTACTCTTTCTCTCTCCTTTCATCCATGTACGCGTCAAAGTAGCCAACGACAACCCGATAATATGAACTACCATCTTTGCGATCAACTCTTTCAAGAACGCCACACGTTTGAATCTTCTCGCCAGGATATGCCATCATGCAATAATCACGTGAGTAGAATGCTACTTTTGTAATCTCACCTGGAACAGAACCATCAATGGTAGTAACATTTATAATATCATAACATCCTGGCCGAACAATAGAACTAAAATTGTCAGTAACAGTTCCTTCAACGGTAACTTGTCCTAGGGGAGTATACTTTTCCTCACCCCACTTGAACCATGTTTCTTCTTCTTTTTCAGCAGCAAAAATAACAAATAATCGACCGTCAAAAAATCCTTCAGATTTTTTTCTGTTCATGAGAAAATAAAAGTCTTCTTCAGAGAATGTATTGTACCTATTTCGTCGTTTATGAAAAGAGACCCACTCTTCTTTTGTTTTCCAGCGTAGTAATTCGTGCTGTGCGGTGTCTAAATAGTTCATCAGTTTCCAAAAGTTTTCCTTTCCATACACAACAATATTAATATCAGACACTGCAGGATTGTAATGTCCCATTAACGTTGAATATGTTATGCCAAGATCTTTTATACGCAATCCACTTTGAAGAAGAAACTTTGCAAATTTGTGAACCAATTGTAAATGATCATCAAGTGATCCTTCAGGCATACTAATTAGTTCAGAAAAGCCTTTCCGAGGATAATAAATTCGTTCAATATCATCAATAGGAATAGAAAAGAATAATCTGTTATCAGTATGAACGGGACTTTTCAAAACATACTGTGGATACTTTATTTTAAATGTATTAAGATACTGTTTCAGTTTTTCTTTATCAGCCCACATGTTAAGCCGGTTCATCTTTCTTCCAGAAATGAACCTATACTGTAATGCATCTGATTGAACTTTATCTGTCGGAATATATTTTGGTTTAACTAAGATAGAGTCGAACGGATGTTCATTGCCATACACTTGACATTGCAACCCATCTTTTGTTGTTATGATGGACGATTCGTAAAAATGTGCCATTTTGTTTTTTTGTAAATATCTTAATGATTAAAATATACCTATTCAACTACCACTTTAAGGTATTCTTTTTTTCCTCTTTCTGTTATGTACGTATCAAAATATCCTATAACAATTTGATAGTATGCAGTTCCAATTTTAGGAGTGACTTTTTCAAGGAGACCACATGCTTCAACAAGTTCTCCTTCTCGAGCCTGAAGAACAAACGGCCGTGACCATGTTACGATACGTTTTATGGGAACAGAATTGTGCCCTTCAACAATTTCTGAACTTTGTAAGTCGTAATATCCTGGCCTCACAATTGAATTATAGGCATTTCCTACCGTTCCACGAATTTTGGCCGTACCTAAAGGTTCATGCTCTTCATTCCAATCATACCATGTTTCTCCCGGTTCTTCAACACAAAACACAGAAAAAACGTTTCCATCAAAGAAACCATCATCTTTTTTATGGACCATATTATAGACGTATTCTTTTTCGCTGTACTGTGTTGATACAACCCTCTCGCGATAATATTTTGCCCAGTCCTCTTCTGTTTTCCATCGCAATGATGTATGTTGAGCAGTCTCAAGAAAGTGAAGAACTTTCCATCCATTATCTTTTCCGAATACAAGTACATCAATGTCGGACTTTCCTAACGTATAATTGCCAAGAAGTGTTGAATGGGTTATCCCTATATTGTCAATGTGTACACCACTTTGAAGTATAAGTTCAATAAACCCCCGTGTTGCTTTAAGATAGGAATCAAGATCAGTTACAGGAACTTTCATTAATTCTTTCAGGCCGGCACGAGTATCGTATGTTTTTGCTATCTTGTCTGTAGGAACAACAAGAAACCAATTTTTATGTCTTGGACAAGTATAAAAGTAGTAAGGGAATGTATTTTTCAGACGCGTAAGATTTTCCTCAACAATTTCCTTCGCATTGAAAAGATTAAACCGAGTCATACACTTACTAAAAAGAAATCTTTTTTTCAAACCAGTAAAATTAAGTAACGATTCAGGAACATATTTAGGTTTTACAATGACAAACCCATCTGGATGAGAGTTTGCGTAGACTTTACATTGAATACCATCAATAGTATCCACCAATACAGATTCATAAAAATGCATAGTTATTCACCTTTCATTTGAGTATAATTGGTTTGACTTTTATTGTATTGGGAATTTGTACGTCAAGAAGTTGTAACACTGTTGGCGCAATTTGTCGAATGTCAATATCATCAATCTTTTCGTTCCTTGTTACACTCTCTCCCGCAATGATAAATATTCCCTGTCGTGAATGGCCAGCACTGTCCGCCCCAACAGCTGTCTGCCAAGAGTATATTCCTTCTTGCCCAAGGTCTGGATTTGATGCCCATCGCAGATCGTCAAAATAGACAGTTATATCAGGACATTCAGGATGGGTGGGATTATTGTAAATATCCTTTGTGTACACTTTTGTTTCAAGAGGATTCCCTTTATCGTCAAGAATTTCTTTTAGCTCTTCAACCAAAATTTCTTTAAATAAATCGTACTCTTCACCAAGAACATCTTTGTTTAAGAAGAATCGTGCATTGTATGCTCCAAGACCATACGCTTTACTTTGTGTCATATCAACAAACTCAAATCTAAATCGTACGCCCCCCGCTTTAATTTTGTTCTTTGCATCTTCTGTAAGTACAAGGTATCCTTTCTCGATAAGCCAATTATTAATGTTGATTTTTCCCTCTTGTTTCACCATCCCATGGTCGGATACGACTATTGTCGTTGTTCCTTCTGGAAGAAGCGCGAGTATCTCTGCCAATTGTGCATCAAGATATTTATAATACTCTTTTAACGCATTTTTATACGGAGAATCTTTGATAAATTTTCTATGTGTTTCATCAAAATGATGCCATAACATATGTTGTAACCGATCGGATCCGATCATAACAGAATGAAAAAAGTCCCATTCTTTTTTCACAATAAGGTCTTTCAGAAGTGTTAGTTGCATGTTCGTCATTGTGTACACACGTTTAATTAGTTCGCTGGTATCAAGCGCTTTATGTCTTCCTAATCCAACAGCAACGTCAAAGAACATGTCAGGATTTGGAAATTGTTTAATTTTTTCTGCAATCTCTGCAGGATATGCACTTTTTCTGTCGATACCAAGTGCAAGAAAACCAGATACCATAATACCATTAATTTTATTGACTGGATATGTTAACGGATTATACAGGACGATACTTTTCTTTCCATGATGTGTAAGGATGTCCCACACCCGTTCACACAAGATGTTTTCTGACGTCACTATCTGTGTTTGGCCGTTTTTATCTTTATATGTAAAACTAAAGATCCCTAATTCGCTTGTATCCCTTCCAGACATCATAGAATTCCACGCGGTAATTGTTGATGGTGGAATGGTACTATTAAGTTTAGCAGATACTCCTGTATTGATAAGACGTTTAATCGTTGGAAGATCATCTAACCATTCATCAAAGACAAGGCGCGGTGCCGCACCATCAATTCCAAACACAAACACTTTTGACATTTTTTAGTTGTACGTAAAACTAATCGAGATACCCCAAACTCTCTAAACGTTTAAGTCTTTCCTCAACCTGTTCGTGAGATGGAACTGTTTCTTTTTCAGTGACTGGTCCCTTTGATTCAACATCCGAGAGAACTTCACGAAGAATGTACAAAACGTAACTTGACGTAGTGAAATCGGTATTATCTATCCTCTTTTCAATCTTTTGTGCTATCTCGTGCGGTATCTCAACTGTCACCATGGTTTTTTCGTTCGAATTGTTTGACATCTTCTGTTCCTCCATATAGATCAGAAAACGAGTAGGTCATTTATTAAATTAATGAATTAATGGTCATTCTGAGAGTATACTTGGTGTTCTCAAAGGGTCTCTCTTTCAGAACATTTAAAAAAGGAAGAAGTACACGAAAAACATTAAAAAAATGGTGAAAAATACATGATAGAAATTAATTCTTGTATTGTTATGAATAACTTTTCCATTAAAGATACAATGCGTATCATAGGAAGTAATGGTCTTGGAATAGCGTTTGTCACAAAAAATGATGGAACTTTGTTGGGAACTGTAACTGACGGAGATATACGAAAAGCATTAGGTAAAGGAACAAGCATTCATACTGATGTTGAAAAGATCATGAATACAACCCCGATAACAGTACAACAAGGATTTACATCGCAAGATTTAAAGAACAGTGTCCATCAACGGATTAAAGGATTTTCGCGATATTATACTTTAAAAGTTCCCGTCATAGATAAAGACAAAAAGATTATTAACATAGTTATGTATAACATTCATGATAATACGTATGAACTTCTGAATGAACTTAATTCGCACCACACAAAAGACGTTAAAAAAGTCCTTGTTGTGGGGGGTGCGGGATATATTGGTTCAACATTGTGCCATAAACTTATTGATAAAGGATATGATGTTCGTGTATTAGACAAGATGACGTTTGGTCATAGTCCCCTTGCGGAACTACGAAAATTGTCAAGTTTTGAACTTTATGAAGGAGATTTGAGAAACATTACAACTATCACATCAGCTCTTGAAGGTGTTGATGCAGTTATTTTATTGGCGGGCATTGTAGGTGATCCGGCAAGTTCAAAAATTCCAAAAGAAACAATCGAAACTAACTATTTTGCTACCCTTGCACTCGCGAACGCATGTAAATACTATCAAATTAATAGGTTTATTTTTGCGTCAACATGTAGTGTCTATGGAACAAGTTCGGAAATTGTTACCGAAGATGATGCATTGAACCCATTATCATTATATGCTCGATCAAAAATAGATTCAGAACAGAGTCTCTTGAACCTTAAAGACACTAATTTTGCGCCAACAATGTTGCGTATGGCAACGGTGTACGGTCTTTCCAGAAGGATGAGGTTTGACCTTGTTGTTAATATTTTTGCGTTAAAAGCGGCAACTGGCGGCACGATATCAATCTTTGGCGGGGACCAGTGGCGACCTTTTGTTCATGTTGAAGATGCGGCAGAAGCGTACATCAAATGTTTAGAAGCACCATTGAACACCATTTCAGGTGAAACATTCAATATTGGATCTGAAAATTATACCATTAACCAATTAGGAAACTTTGTCAAAGAATTATTTCCAGAAACAAAAATAGAAAAAACTGATATGCAGGTTATTAAAGGCGCACTTGACTCACGGGATTACAAAGTATCATTTGAAAAAGCAAAACGTGTTATCGGATTTGAAGCTAAACATAATGTTAAGAGTGCGATTGTGGAGATAAAAAACGCTATTGAGCAAGGCCTGTTAAACGATTTTGAGAATAAAGCGTATTATAACGTCGAAATGGCAGAAAAGAAAAGTGTTATGGATAAATCAAACGAAGTATAAAAATGATTATTTGGATAACTGGAATGTCGGCATCAGGAAAAACGGCAATTGCAAACGAGTTATACCCGCTAATAAAAAGTAAATATAAACACACTATACTCCTTGACGGGGATGTATTTAGGGACTTACATAATAACGATGTTGACCATTCGATGGAAGGACGAAAGAAGAATGGAGAAAGAATTTGTCAGATGTGCCATTTCTTAGACAAACAAGGTATTCATGTTATTTGTGCATCCTTAGCACCATTCCATGAACTGCGGGAATGGAACAGAGCAAATTATAGTAAATATTTTGAAGTTTTCTTAGACGTCCCGCTTAATGTTCTTGTTCAGAGAGATCCTAAAGGATTGTATAAAATGGCAATGAATGGAGAAATGAAAAATATGGTTGGTATTGACCTCCCATTTCCCACACCACGAAAACCTGATGTGATCGTTAATAACATTGGTGATAGAACGCCAAAAGAAATTGCGGAAGAGATATTTTCGAAGCTTAATTTGGACAACTAACCATAGATACTTTTTACTCTTTCTTCGTACTCTTTTACTAAATCTTCCATTATTGTAATACATTCAGAAGATGCCTTTGACCGAATATCTTGTTCTTTCTTTTCGCGTTCTTCTGATTTGATAATCCGTGGAACTCGTCCTTTTGTAAGTGCTTTATGCAACAATTTTGTCCTTTTTCTTCCAATAAAATTTTCCATTTTTTGGACATCTGGTTCAGGATTCGTTGCAAACTTGTCAAATGCGATAAACAATACTTGTTTCTTCTGCTTATCTGAAAGAGATTCGTATCCTTTCCACATTCGTCGTAACCGGACCGCACACATCTTAATAACTTTATCTGTGGGAGATTCACATGCAATGTACTCATCTTCCCACCCATAACAATACCATGGAACGAGTTTTTTCCCATGAAGAATGTTTAACGAGAATATCCTTGGATCATTCGATTCACGCTTTCCATATCCTCGTTGACAATTGCCATAAATCGAATCAACAGGGTGACGTAACATTTCTATAATTCGTAAACTATTGCCAAACGCATCAAAGTAAATTCCGTTAATTCCCAAAACATCGTGTGTCTGGACTTGAAATATAGGTTTTTCTTTTAGAATTTTTTCAACAACAACATCCCCCTCAGGAGCAAATAATCGTTTTAGATAGCGCAGTGGTTTTATCTGGTTAAAGACACCCGTATTATCACTCCACCGAAAATTGATACTTCGAGAGATCATCGATTCGTACAATTTTGTTTCCATTTCTAATCGAAGGCATGCAACCGCTGCATCCCGAGTGATTTTTTTGAGTTTATATAGCCTCGGGATACGATCAAAATTAGTTTCTATACGGTGAAGTTCAACATTTTCAAGACTTGTAAGAATAGGGCTTAACATTGTTTTTCCCGTACGTGTTATACCATCTATTAACACGACGGGCTGTGTGTAAAAGTTTTGTCTGTATAGTTTCACTGTTTTTATGTTTGTATCTGTTTTCAATGTTGTTTCCATTTTTATTATATTTTTTATTTGTTGATTAGTTCCCAACTCAATGGTGTTCCTTTCGTTATGTCCTGAACAAACGTTTTTCCCAAAACTTCTGATAAATGTTTTGGATGCAATCCCTGGCCGGGCCGTATTGACCGGACGTTTTCTTCCGTAACAGGCTCTCCTGCAGCAACATCTTTGACGACAAAAATTGAACGTAAAAAGACACGTTCTGTCTGCATCTTTTCCGTTACTGTATATTCTCTGGTTCCCAACGCTTTCTCAGCATCACGAACGGCACGCACCATTGATTTAAATTCTTCGCAGTCTAACGAAAATGCGGAATCGGGACTTTCTATCGTTTTGTCAAGGATGAAATGTTTCTCAATAATATGTGCTCCTAAAGGAATTGACGCTATCGGCACGGTCATCCCTAATGTATGATCGGAAATGCCTAAAACAACATCAAACCTTTCTGCCAAATCCACAAGAGACCGTAAATTGACGTCTTTTAGTGGTGTTGGATATGCAGACACACATTTTAAAAGAATGATCTGATTATTATTTGCTTTTTTGCATGCACTTATTGCAATATCAATATCCTCAATCGTTGCGGCTCCTGTCGCAATAACCATCGGTTTTCCTTTTGATGCCATATACTGAATCAACGGAATATCAGTAATCTCAAGAGATGCAACTTTGTACGCAGGGACATTCATTGTTTCTAAGAAGTCAACAGCCGTTTTGTCAAATGGCGACGAGAAACATATTAGTCCTAAACTTTCAGCATATTCTTTTAATCTTGGCTGCCAGTCCCATGGTGTGTATGCTTTTTTGAACAAACTGTAAAGAGTTTCACCATCCCATAACGTCCCATGTTTGATTTTGAAATACCCTTTATTAGAATCAACAGTAAGGGTATCTGCTGTGTACGTCTGAAACTTTATGGCATCTGCTCCTGCATCTTTCGCAGCTTTGATTGTTCTCATTGCAAGATTGAAGTCGTGGTTATGATTTGCTGACAGCTCAGCAATGATAAATGAAGGTTGTCCTTCACCAATACTCCTTCCTGCAATGGTAACGTTTTTCATTTTTGTTTATTTTGTATCTCTTCCAAGACGAACTGCAGCCATATAGTCAACTAAATCAAAGTATCGATTCACAGAGTTTTCATTATCGAAATATCCCTTCAGGTAAACATTACTTCCCCTAACTTCAATTGTATCCTCTGTAAAGACTGTCGAGAATGGTGTACATTTGTATCTGTTTGAATCACCAACATCAACTTCTTCAAGTCCATATAAACCCTGCAAAGCGCCTCCACTAACTGCTTTTCTAAATGTGTCGATGAAAGTGTCTCGTACAACAGGGTCTACTAAACCAAAACGAAATGTTATTCCAGATATGTTCGTGAAAGGACAAACGATATAATCAACAAGAAACCTATCGGAAGGTAGAAAACTCAAAAGTTTAGGTCCTACTACTTCAAGAGTACACTCCTTACGATATAGTATCTGATTTTTTGGATCTTTTAATTTATATTCTGGCATATTATGGGCAACATGAACATCTGCATCTACAACACTGAACATATCATGCATCCATTGTGCCAGTGGAACGAATGCATTTACTGTACATGAACCATACGATGTTACCAAATCAGTATCTTGATCGAAGTCCTCATGATTAAAACCAAACACTAATGTTTTATCCGCACCAGGAGCTGTTGCAGAGATAACAAGATTTTTTGTTCTATCTCTAAGGAATGTTGTACGTGCTTCATTAGAATATTCAGCATGTCCACCTGAACATTCAAACACAATGTCCGGATCGCCAACCCATGGAATTTCATCGATGGACTTTCTTCCTGCGTTTGTAAATACAATTGTCCTATTACGTGTCCCATGTGGTGAAGAAACAAGAAGTCTATCGCCTTCAACTTTAAATTTGTACTGAAAGAAATTGACAGCAGGATCATTTTTAATCATTCTTGCCGCATCATCAATGGTAAGAACGGGATCGTTAATATACCGAATATCGAAATGTGCTCTATCTCGTCGATCAAGCCAATGTTTCAACAGATGTAAACCGAATCGTCCAAATCCATTTACACCAGCAACTAACTTTCCTTCTAATCCTGTTCTTGGGACTTTTGTATCTGTCATAATATCTCCTCCGAGGTATAATTATTGATGTACATTACAAATAGGTTCAGTTTCTATCTGTAATGTTGCATGTACTTTGTCTTCTAATTTGTTAAGTTCGTCAAACGTATCGGCGACAATAACAATATGATTAATTCTGCTTGCACAGTTCCTATAATCTTTTACTTCATCGCCAACTTTCATTGAATGGAAAATGTTCCGAACTCCAGACATTTTTTCTAATTCTTCTAACCCTTTTATATTTTTAATGATTCCTGGTTCAGGAAATACAGACGTCGTCTTTGACCATTTCATCCATTTTGACACTAAATCACAAGGGTCCATCTCTTTCCCAGCAGCTATGTCGATAGTTGCTTTGATGATATCAATACCGAACGAGTATGGTTTACGATACTGAGAATCAAACCCTCCAGAGGTTCTTGCAGTAACTTCAATAATTCGTGGTTTACCATTGATAATTATCAAATCACCTTTAAATGCGCCGTTATCAACACCTAATGCCAGTGCAGCTTTTTCCATTAACGTGTACATATCAGCCTGCATCTTTTCCGGAAGTAATGAGGGAGTTAGTGAGCCTACCTGAACAGAATACTCTTTTACAGGACGAAACTGCCTATCTGAAACACCTGCCGGAAATAGTTTTCCTTTATACATCACTGTATCAACACTATATTCATCACCCGTAAAGAATTCTTCAATAATAACTTCTTTCCTCATGAAACAAAAATTTATAGCATCGTTAAACGCTGCAATAATTTCTTGGTCTGTTATTCCTTCGTGTAAAACTTTAACACCCCGACTTGCAGAATTATCTAATGGTTTAATGATACAGGGAAACCCAACCCTCCTGACAGCATCAATTACTTCTTCATTTGTCTTAGCTGAGGCGAACTTTACATAATCAACATTCTTCTCGTTAAGAACAGTTCTCATTTTTACTTTATCATTACAATTAAGAGCAGCTTCCGGATCAATGCCTGGAAGGCCGGCAGCACGTGCAGCCATTGCAACTGTATATTCAACATCACACCCTTGTGTATACACGGCAACTATCTTATTTTCTGCCTTTAACCGTTTCGCGAGCTGTACATGAGCGCCAATATCTTTTGTACTTATAGCAAATACTTCATCTGCCATCTTTGCAGCTTCTGATTGTGTGTTCATATCTGTGATATAAACATAATATCCTAACTCTTTCGCTTTTTGCACCGCAGCTATCTGTAAAAGTCCTGCACCAACTATTAAAATCCCTTTCTTTTCCATGGTATATACCTCTTTTACTTTTTCAATAAGGTTATTCTGTTGTGATTCATTCTTGAAATGCTTAATTAGATCATAATAGGAGTTTACTTTTAGGTCTACTATTTCCTGACAAGGATTGTTACGTGCATCAGCACTATTATTAATATTATGAAAGTCTAACAGGATGGTTGAAAGACCAGCATTTTTTGCTCCTTGCAAGTCTGTGTCAATATCATGACTAACATACACACAATCTTTCGGAAGGACACCCAATTGTGCTGCACAATCGAGGTATGATTGCTCATGAGGTTTAGGGTTTTCATACGCACACACAATACTGTCAAAGTAATCGTAGATGCCTACTTGTTTGATTCTTTCAATTTGAGCGTTATTCTTGCCATTAGTTATTATCCCGAGTTTGAACTTACCTTGTAAAAATTGTAAACATTCTTTAACGCCCGGTAACAGTTTCTCATCAACTTTTTGTGCAAGAAAATTGTCAACAATGGTTTTAACTAAATCGTGACTCTGATTTAACCAGGTCAAAACGTCATTAACATGATGTTTGTATTTGGGTCCTTTTTTGTGATAAATGTCCCAAAAATAGTTACCAAAGTTGTGAAGCATAAGTGTTTGTTCTGCAAAGATAATTGTTTCTTCCCACCTACTTTGTATCCAATGTTCTTCATCGACAAGCGCATCGTCAAAATCAAAAATGATTGCTTTTATGTTTTTAAATGAACGTTCATTTTTGTTGTTTTTTTGAAGAATACCAACATTAATCTCTTCCCAAAACGTTCGGCGGTATTCCTGTAATTTTTCTAAAGAAATGTTCTTATTGACAGGAATGCTAGGACCTAAACTGAATGAAAAATTGAGAAAAGTATCATCCAATGTATAATTAAGTTTATCAAATATTTCGGTCCCAGGAAGCGGACAGAAAATATAAAACTCAACATAGGCATCGTACATTTCTTTTAACATCTTTGCAACACGATATGTTTCCATTAAATCTTCCTCGGTCTCTTCGGGAAAACCAATTATAAAATGTGCGTGAAGTTCTAAGCCTGCATCATTAATCTTTGAGAAAATAGGCAAATTTTTGTTCAAGTTTAATGGTTTTCGTACAATGTCCAATATTCTCTGGCTTCCGGACTCAACACCAAAACTAAGTTCTTTACACACATTTCCTGCCAACCCGATAAACTCCTCATCTAATAAATCAATTTCTAAATGATTTGCGAAATCTAATGAAATTCCTTTAAAATTAGTAGCGAACCTTTTAAGAATTTCCTTTGCACGAATTTTATTTGCTAAAAAGTTATCGTCAAGAATTTGTAAATGTTTAATGGGATAGTTTTTACAGAGAATTTTAATCTCTTCAAGAACGTTCTCAACTGTTCGTGTTCTATAACGTCTTTTCCACATCGCAGGTGTGCCACAGAAACTACAATTGTTTGGACAGCCGCGACTAGTCATGATTGGTAAAAACGAACTGTATTTCTTCCCATACGTTGTTCTTTTCTGATCTTCAAAGTATTTTTCTAAAGGGAAATACTTCCATGCAGGAAAAGGAATAGAATCAATATCTTTAATCAATGTTACTTGAGGATTAACTTTTATTTTTCCTTTCTTGAGATATGCAATACCTTCAATTCCGTCAAGACTTGATCCATTTTTTATCGCGCACAAAACAACCTTAATTGTTGTGTCTCCTTCACCCAAGACGATAATATCTGCGCCTTTCTTTAATAACAAATTGGAAGAATAGGTTGCATGTGATCCACCAACAATAACTATAATTTCAGAATTAAATTTTTTAATCGCTTTTATGACTTCTAAAAGGACATAATGCTGAGATGTAAAATTGCACGAAAGCGCAACAATACCAGGACAGATTTTTTTGATTATTTCAACAATTTCTTCTACTGAGTAACCTCGCCACAAATATGTTTTTCCATCTTTGATAAACTTTTTATCACCACCACTACCATACGCATCAAGAACCGTAAAGTTTTCAGTTTCATGTTCCAAAGTGGCTGCAAGGTACGCCATGCCGAGGGGGGGATTTTTAGGGTGATCAGAACCTTCAAAGTATGGTTCTATCACAGGTAAATTAATTAACATAATCTGACATAAAGTGCCGTCTTGCACAGACCTGTTTTTTTGGTAACCAAAGTATTCTTCTCGTAACACTGAATGTATGATAGAATCATGAAACTTGTTTTTCTTGTACACATGATTGCGAAGAACGCCTTCTTTCACGAAACCAACTTTTTCTAATACCATAAGATGCCTTTCTCTAAAACAATGTGTTTCAGAAAAAAGTCTGTTAAAATTTAACCGTTCAAAGCCATACTCTAACAACATTCGTAAAACATCTTCAAAAATGTGGAGATACTTCTCTGATCCTTCTTGTATTTCTGTATCGAGTAAGAATGAAAGTTCTGCGCGCGATGATAATGAACAGATATTTGTAAATCCGCAATAACCAATAAATGTTCCTGCAAGGTCAAGTATTGCGAAAAGTATTTCTGTGGTAGAGTTTGCTATTCTTTCCCAATACTCTTCTTGATTTTGTGAGGTTAAAGGTTTAGATTGGCGAATGATGTCAATCTGTTCATTACGCCATTTCTTAATAAACTCTAAATCTGAATATTCTAATGACGATAAATAACAATTCCGCGACGTAATAATTTTCTCTTTCATTTTATACCACTTTGTTTCTTTGCCCACGTTGTTACATGTTGGGGGAATCCTGTTTTTGTTGTATAGCCCATACATTTTAATGATTTTTCAACTTCAACAAACGTCATCTTTATTTATATGATAATGCTGTAAATAACCGCTAAGAACAGTACAGAGACTTGCGCAAGGATTTCGTTTAAATTCGAGTGTGAAATTTTTGAAGATAACACGAAAAAGTCTATTCTTGAAATGTACTTTGTATATGTTTTTTCTGAAACTGTTTTGATAAAAACATTGAATTTTATTTTTGAAAACGGAATTGAGAACTATTTTAGCATACACTTTTGCTACTCTAATTTTCTTCATGTTAACCTCGCAAAACCAGAATGACATACCGGTCCCTGAAGATATTTTTTAGGATTACCTTCTGTAACTGCGTTTGCGATAAAGTTAAATGCTTCATCAACTGCAGAAAGGTATTTTGTAATATGTTCATCTTTATGAGCGTATGACGCAAAGTATGCGGTTGTTGCTAAGAATCCTTTCTGTAACATTATTTGTGTAAACAGTGTCTTCAAAACAAGAGGTTTTTCATACAAAAATGAGAAACTGCTCAATGGATATATTCCCACAACAGAAATTTTTAAACCATACTTTTCAGCTAAACATTTCCATCCATCTTGAACTTTTTTTCCCATTATGTTAAGATGAGAAGGAATATTATTCTCTTTCAGTTTTGCAATTGTTGCAAGGGCAGCTGTAAACCCAATTCGTTCAGTCCAAAAAGAACTGCTGATAAACGATTCTTGGGCAGCCTCCATAATTATTCTTTTTCCAATGATAGCAGCAATTGGATATCCATTACCCATAGCTTTTGCAAACACTGCAACGTCTGGATTTACACCCAGATTTAAATGAGCACCTCCAAGAGTTAATCTAAACCCGGAAGATACCTCATCAAATACTAACACGATATTATGTTCTTGAGTGACATGTCGAATCTTTTCTAAAAATCCGGGTTGTGGATAACAACCACGTAATGGTTCCATGACAACGGCAGCAATCTTTCCTTGATATGTTTGAACCAAACGTACAAATTCATCTATGTCATTATAATGAAACGGAATTGATGTACCCTGTAAAGAACGGGGAACGCCTTTTGGCTCTAACCCCGGAAGAAGGTGGCCGTCTAATGACGTATCACTTGCTAAATTTGTTGAGATATACCAATCATGCCATCCGTGATACCCACAAAAAAGGATGATGTCTTTACCCGTTTTTGCACGAGCAATTCGGACCGCAATAGCAACGGCTTCTCCACCAGTACGGGCAAACCGTACGTTTTCTGCCCAGGGATGTAAATCGCATAATACTTCTGCAAGTTCAACTTCTTCAGGACAGTTTAATGTACTTTTAGTAGAGCGATCAATCGCACTCTTAACGGCAACATCAACATCGTCGTCTGCGTACCCAAGAATAGACGTTCCAATCCCCATATAACATAAATCTAAATATTCATTCCCGTCAAGATCCCACACTGAACATCCTTTTGCTTTTTCGTAATACGCGGGCCATAAATGTGGTAGGAACAATTCAGGTCGTTTTGATAATAATTGTGTTCCTCCAGGAATTAGCTTTTTAGCTTTTTCATAGAGTTGTTGTGACTTTCCGATATGAATCTTCGGCAGGGAATTGTGTGTATTCGCATTGTTTGTATTTTGTATGTTATTGTTGTTGTTATTGCTATTGTTTTCGTTATGTGTTTCTTTACATATCGCATCTTCCCGCAATGATTTCGCATACCCTTCATTTCGTGCGAACATATTATTTATCATCATTAATTCTGGATATGTTCGTATAGTGTGTACCAATTCGTGTAATTTAGGGTCAGCACAATCGGTTCGTAGAAGCAGTTCATTCAAAAATGTCAAATCTTCTTTTTCGTCAACTGTAAACCGAAGGTTGGACAAATCCTCATGATGATGAAGATGTACCTGCTTGAAAAGATTTTTATTTTTCCATATATAAGGTGTTACATGTTCCCGTTCAGAATGTAATTTTGCTTCATTCCACGCTTTCTCTAAAGATTGAAATGTAAACATGTCGAAGTCCATGCCGTCAGGAAACGTATCAGGATTACCGTTTGAAGCATAATCTGCATGATTTTCATTAAACAATTCAATAGTTTTGTCAATAATCTCCGGATCAATTAAAGGACAATCCCCCGTAATCCGAACAATAACGTCTGCTCCGAACCGTTTCGCACATTGATAATAACGGTCAAGAACATCGTTCTCGCTTCCAACAAAATAGTTAAACCCTTTCTTCTTCACTTCTTCAATAAGGGGTAAGTTATTACAATGATCACTTGTTGCAAGGATAACATCATCAACATGATGAGCTTTCCTAACGCGGTCAAGAACATGATGAACCAAAGGTTTTCCTGCCAACAGATGTAACATTTTTCCAGGGAATCTGGTCGATCCCATCCGCGCCTGAATAATAGCAATAACTTTTGGTTTTGTCATAATATGTCTCCTCAGTTTGTATTCCAGTGTATTGGAAGGATAACTTTTTCATTATCTTCTTTCATATTTTTTAAAATCCCATAAATGTTATGTACCCTCTCATAATATTGTAAAGAAGAAACATTCTCTTTGATATTTTCCAAACTGTCTATGCCAAGAATAACCTTGTCAATATATTTGTCCAATACTGCAAAGTTAATGCACAGTGCCGAAAGGGGGATTTTTGTTTCTTTTGCAAGATTCTGCAGTTGTTGTACTTTATCTTGTACTTTACTAAACTCTCCATGTAATTCTTCTGGATGTTTAAACAATAAACCTTGTAAGAATACTGATCGCACATAAATCTCTATACCTCTTTCTTTAAGTTGTGGTAGCAATCGTGCAAACCGCTGGTCAAAAATACTAAATGGAAACTGAACGATATCAACGTCAAGATTATGATCAAGAATGTATTCCGCTTCATAAGGATGATATAACGAAAGACCAATCTTTTGTATCTTTCCTTCTTTCTTCAATTTTTGTAACATTTCCCACATTTCAGGATGTTCCAAGAACTTGTTAAAATGATGAATAAGATATCCATACACATGTAAAGAGTTCAATCTCTCTAACGATTCGTTAAAAAATCGTTCAATTTCTTCATTGTGAAATTTTGAGATTATTTTTAATTGTGACTGCGGATTGTTTTTGATAAACTCACCAATGACACTTTCACTCTCCTGATACCCATATGCGGTATCTAACACGGTAATTCCTGAATCGAGAGCGTATTGTAAAATGTTAAACACTTCTATTTTGGGGACTTTACCACGCGTATTATTAATTCCATAATCATACCCAAACTGAGCAGTTCCTAACGCAATCTTTGACGTAGTAGGATACATTAATAACGTTTTTTCAGACGTAAACGAGCTTAATTTGTCTTTTCTATAATGGAATAGGACTTTTGTAACAGCGGCAATAACATCCTCAACATCACAATCGTCCATTTTGGGAAACAATGGTAATGTAATGATAGTATCATACACTTTTTCTGTTATGGAAAATTGCCCTCTTTTGAACCCATACTTCTTTTGATAATATGAGTGAAGATGAATGGGAATATAATGAACATTAACTCCAATATTCTCTGCTTTTAACGCTTTGATGAGCTGATTCCTATCAACTGTAAGCATATTTTCGTTAACTCGAATGGTATATAGGTGCCATGAACTTTTCATGCCTGGATGTACTTTCTGTAACATCAGTTCAGGGATGTGTGTAAATGCCAGATCATATTTTTTAACAATTTCTTCCCGTCTCTGTTGAAACGCAGGTAACTTTTTTAATTGAGCAACCCCTAACGCAGCTTGAAATTCAGTCATATTATACCGATGACCGAGCCGTTGCATGTCATACATCCAGTCAGCAGTTTTGCCGTAGCGTTCCATTGCTTCTTTGGTAATCCCGTGAGTACGGTGCATGACACATAATTTTGCCAACTCGGGATCGTTTGTTGTAATGATTCCACCCTCTGCTGTTGTCATATTCTTGACTGGATGAAAACTAAAAATTGTTAAATCGCTTAATGCTCCAATCTTATGTCCTTTGTATTCGGCAGAAATGGCATGTGCAGCATCTTCAATAATTTTGAGATTATATTCCTTTGCAATCTTTCTAATTTCATCCATATTACACGGATTACCTGCATAATGAACAGGAATAATGGCTTTTGTTCGCGGTGTGATTTTCTTTCTGATTTCTTCAGGATCAATATTGTATGTTGTTTCATCAATATCCACAAGAACAGGAGTTGCGCCACGATACACAATACAATTGGAAGTTGCCAGAAATGTAAATGCTGTCGTGATAACTTCGTCGCCAGGACCAATATCAAGAGCGCCGACACAACAATGTAACGCTGCAGTTCCAGAATTAACAGCAATGGCATACTTTGCACCAACAAACTCTGCAATTTCTTTTTCAAATTGTGTAACTTTTGGTCCTGTTGTCAACCAGTTAGAATCTAATACAGACATGACTTCTTTCTTTTCTTCTTCACCAATCCATTGTGTTGCGTATGGAAGGAACGTTTCCCGGATTGGTTTCCCGCCATTGATTGCAAGTTCTGTTATATTTGAATGTACATCCATAGTAAATTCACCTATTTTTTGTTACCCATATTTCTTTTCCAAAGAAATCCCACGAAAACCGAAAGTCGTCCCCTTGAGATTCCTCTAATGAACTTGTAGAAAAAAAGATAATAGTTGTATTCTCTTCCAACGCTTTGAAACCGTTTGCAAAGCCGGCAGGTATCTTAAGGATAGACGGCTTTGCACTATGAAGAATAAATGTTACTGGAAGACCAGTAAGTTCTCGATTGTCCATCTTTGAACAGATAATTTTAGCGCTACCCGTTGAAACCAGGACATATTTCGTTTCCCGTTCATGACCATGATATGCACGGACGACGTGGGGAGAAACATTTTTTAGTTGATAGAATCGTTTGATACCGTTAAAATTGAAGTTATTGACAAAAGAAACGCTTCCTCTATCATCATACACAATCCCACCATCTAGTAATTGTATTTCTTCGTGTGTCATCTTGAAATTAGGTTAATTAAGTTAATTACTTTCCCTCATTTTTTAAAGTCGTACTGTGTCTCTTTTACAGAATTTTTGGCCATTTGACAGTATATAAAGTTTCTGAAATAGAAGTAAGGATTAAAGACTTAAAATGTTTTTAGGTGAGAATGGTTTACAAATACATTAAATTTAAAAAAGATAAACAAAATTGCTTCAAGGGAAAGATTAAAAAAAATGATGGAAACATGACTAAAGCAGAAGAATTCTGGAAAACACGATCACAGAAGTATAATAATCTTAATTGGGTTACTGATGATTCTTATTTGAACGCCATTATTGCAGCAGGAGAATTTACGAAGGATGATAAAGTCCTCGATGTTGGAACTGGTACAGGGATCATAGCGCACACTATTGCTCCACTCGCAAAAGAAATTATTGGTGTAGACATTTCTCAAGATATGTTAAAACATAGTAATTGGCAGGATAATAAATATTTCATTCGAAGGGATATTAGAGAGCGAATCTTTCATGAAGGTGTATTTGATAAAGTGACGGCACGGATGGTATTTCATCATATCATTGAAGATACACAGAAAGCAATGAACGAATGTTTTCGGGTATTACGACCTGGTGGAAAGATGATCCTTGCAGAAGGCGTTCCACCAACAAAAGAGTTAAAAGGGGCATATGAAGAAATATTTAAATTAAAAGAAGAGAGAATTGTGTTCCTAGAAGAAGATCTCGTACAAATGTTTAGAAATGCTGGATTTAAACATGTGAATGTTATTACCCATCTTCAGAAAGGGTTTAGTGTTACGAACTGGCTAGAAAATGCAGGTGGTCTCTCGGAAGAGGTAAAGAAAAAAATTCTTGACCTTCATCTTAACGGCACGGACGAGTTTAAAAATGTGTATAACCTTCGTATTGTTGATGGTGAATGTCACATTGATACAAAAAGTTTGATTGTTGTCGGAACAAAATAATAAAACTATTTTTGCAGTACCAAAGCCAATAATTGTTTAATCTCTGTAAGGTTTAATAATTTTTGATAATACAACGTAACACAGTATAAAATTCCGCCAATACACACTGACAAAATTGCCCCTGGCCATCCGGTAAGAATTTTCAATGGTATAAAAAATAATACAGCGGTAAATATCATCCCTGAAAGAGTAACCCGTAACCACACTTTCCATGGAGATTCCATGGCAACAAATTTTGAGACGTAATTAGTGGACAAGAGCAACATGCAAATATAACTTATAGCTGTTGCGATTGCTGCACCAACGATTCCTAACGAGGGTATTAAAAGAATGTTAAGAACAATGTTGGCAACCGCAGCAAAAAGAACAATTTTCATGACTAACGTTGGTTTTCCAACGGCAGTAATTATTGCATGATTGTTTGCTGCAATGACATATCCAAGAACGCCTACCAAAACAATCCTAAAAGCGACAATCCCACCAAGATATTCCTGACCGAAAAGTGTTTCGATAAATAACGGTGCAAAAACAAAAATAGAAATGATTAAAGGAAGAGTAATAATAAACATATACCTATACAATAATTGTACACCTGCAAAAAGCCTTTTGTAATCATTTTTTGACCATAACTCAGATACCATAGGTAATAATATCTTAGAACTTGCTTTCGCGAAGAAAAGGAAAAGTAATGCTGTTGGAAGGACAACATTATAAATACCAACCATTTCCAAAGAAACAAAGTATGTTAGCATTAAAACGTCTAACCACGCGATAACTTTGTTTCCCATACCGGTGAAGATAACTGGCGCCGAAAATGCAAACAATTCTTTTGTTGCACCTTTAAAATCGTATATTTTAGCTTTCCAGATGTCAGAATAGTGAATTACTTTTAGTGTAAGGATTACAAATGCGGATGCCACGCCGATAACAAACGCAATAGCAGCAGAAAGAATTCCGTACCCTACCGCATAAAATATAAAAAATGCAATAATGGTGACTCCTAAACGAATAAGTTCTTCTGATGCATACCATTTTACTTCTTGGAACCCCTGCAAGATACTGTACACCACATTACAAAGTAACGAAAAGAAAACGTAAAGTCCAAAAAGTATTAACAAAATGGATGCCCGCGGATCTTTGAAGTAATGTTTTGCCAGATAAGAAGAAAATACTATAAAGAAAATAATAAGTATTGCCGAGGAAAGTAATTGAAACACGAGGGATGCTGCAATAAGTGTTTTAATTTTGGAATAATTCCTTTCAACAGCATAGTGCGCAATAAACTTTACCAGCCCCACCCGCAACCCAAAATCTCTGAAAATGAGAAGAAACATCATAAACGCAAGAACTGCATAAAACAAACCAAAGTCTGTTGGAGAAAGTTTTCGTGCCAAGATAACTCGTAAAATGTATGCGAGTAAAGAGGTCAGTGCCATCAGGACTGTAACAATACCAAGCCCTTTCACTGCTTTTTTTGTATAATTTATAGGAAAAGTTTCCATAGGTGATATGGTAGAATAGCGAGGGTTGGTTTTTAAAGATAATGTGTTATGGTTCTAGTTGATAATGGAAAATATTTACTTAAATTGGTTTAAATTCACAAAGTTTTTAAGTTAAATTAGTTTGATTTTACGCTATGGACAACAAAATAACTCTGTACCGCCCACCCCATTTTTGTAATGAAGTGATTCTTGTCGATGGGACAGGTAGGGCAGGAAAATCAAAACTTCATCAGGTCCTTTCCGCTTTTGATGGAGTAGAGTTGCCCGCCCTTAGTTTACTTCTTCCCGAAAGGCTTTCTTTTTTATATTATCATAATCTCATTGATAAAGATGCGGCGAAAGCATTAATTAGATCAGAATTACAATTTAAATTGTTTAACGAAATGATGTGCCGAAATGTTAATTTTAAATTTGGTGATTATTCGGGCGTTTTTGGGAATGCCAATCCATGGCGATATCTTAAAAGAATGTTTCTTAAAGATGCAAACGTTGCGTTGCAGAGAATAAAAGAAGAACGGACAATTCTTCAAATAATGGTGCACGATACGTTAGGTTTCCCAAATTTATTTTTTGATACGTACAAAGACAAGGTTTATTTTTTAGAAATGGTTAATCATCCTATTGATCTGATTAATTCTAAGTACCGAAAGAAACATGACGAACGATGGGACACACCATTATCATTTCCATTGACTATGAAAAAAAATGGAAAACTTGTACCATGGTGGAATTTGTATGATAATAAAAATGAATACTTTACTTTATCAAGTATGGACAGAACAATTTGGTCAACCTATAAAAAGTTAGAACATATTAGAAAGGAATATCAGAAACTGAGTCCAGAACAAAAAAAACAAGTATTATGGATCCCACTTGAAAAAATGATGGTTGACCCATGGACATACATTGCAAAGATTGAAAAGTTAATCAACCGTAAACCTACTAAATATATGAAAAAGAACCTTAAAAAGTATAATTTTCCTGATACAATGGAACGTATCATAAAAAGTAGAAAAGTAAAAGAAGAATTGATTCGAAATAAAGCATCGCCACCGTATACTGCACTTATGGAAGAAATGATTACAGAGTATGAAACGACAGATTGGGATGCATTAAATCAGTTGTAAAGTATTATATATGTTTATTCATCATCTCAACTTGATATTTAAGATATTCCTTAACACTTCGCGCTTCATACATATAATTAATAATTTCGTCAATCTCTTGGTCAATCTCATGTATGAACCCTTCATTATGTGCAATCTCTTCCTGAACAGTAACATCTTCAATAAAATGTTTGACATCGACAGGATTGCTTTTCTTTAATTCTGTAAGAGAAATGTCCATGTCATCAATTTTTCTAAATGGAAAGAAATGGCGTGTTGTTCGTGGCGGGAAAATGTTGCCCGTTAATCCCCTTTCAACTACTTCTGATTTAGAAATGTTTGTTTTGTCAATGATTAAATGTCGATGCATCAACCGTGTCCCGACACGAATATTTTCGTCAGTATAGTCCACATACTGCACAGGAACTGTTTTGTACCCGTGCATCAGGAAGAAGATGTAACGATGACTTCCATCAAGGACAATGCCCGTATTCTTATCAACAAGAAGCGGCGCTTTCACAAATCCGTCTCTAAGGAGAAGATTGTTTAAGTTACTAAGATGATTAGGAAAAACTTTTTCTAACGGTTTAAGTGTATCAATAGGAACTATTTGAACTTCTCTCTTGAGAATTGTTTTTGAGGAAGTTTCGGGTGTGAACAACTCATTTGCTTTTTGTAAATCGTCATGGTCATCAATCTCAATCCATTTCATCCCATGAATTGGACACACGAATAATGGTGTTGACCCTTCAATATATTTTGCTAAGACAAGATCATAGTATATATTGGTGTTTCCTGCTTGCACCTCGATATCAAGCCATTTAGAAAATTGTTTTCCAAATTCTGGTGTTATCTTAATGATGCCAGCAGATTTATGATAATTGTCTTTATAGTCGGAGAGTGATTCTCGTACGATTTGAATTTGTTGTATGTGATTTCCTTCGCCTGTTGTTAACATGCACCCCTCTTTAAACAAACTAAACCTATCGCCTGCCCAGTATGAAAAAGCGGGGTTTGTCTGCATGATTCTTGTTAAGATATTTCTGTTAAAGAACGAATCTCCTTCAATTAAAAGCGTTCCTTGTTCAAGGTACCGCCGCACTAACCACAACGAGTACATGTTGTTTGTTGTTGCGTACTCTTCACTGTGTACATATGTAATTTTCATTCCATTGTACATGTTTCCTATAGTTGTTTCTATTACGTCCGCGAGATGCCCAACAACAAGAATAACGTCTTTGATACCTTCCTCTGCAAGATGGTTAAGAGTGTTGATAAGTATCGGTGTGCCGGTAACTTCAACCAAACATTTTGGGGTCGTGTTGGTGATTGGTTTTAACCTGCTTCCAAATCCTGCTATTAAGAGAATTGCGTTGTTTATTGTCATTGTAAGAGTTCTTTCAATTGTTTAAAGTTTGCATTGTATGCAAAACGGTAGTATGTTCCATCTAATCCAGTTTTATTATCGCAGGATTTCACGTTAAAATGTGTTATTGACTTCTCAGATTTAACCATCACAAAATTTGCGTTTGTTGGAAAAACTTTAATGTACGGGATGGTCTTAAGAAGGTCTACCATTTTACGTGTACCTTGAATTATTTTTATCCGTGACTGTTCGTACTCATCTTTATGCTCAAGAAGAAGGTCAATAAGTGCTTCCGTCACAGAATTAATGTTCCAGATAGGAATTTTTGTCACAAAATCGTTTATGAACTCTTCATCTTCTGATGCGATGTACCCTAACCTGATACCACAGATGCCATAATTCTTTCCCAAACTTTTAATGAGAATGACATTCTTTCCTTTTGGATATGGAGGGATTGTTTCATCAACAAAGTCAATAAAACTTATGTCAATAGCAAATTTAATGTGTGGAAATTCGTTGATAAGTTGTTGAATGTCATCTCTGTATAAGCCTGTGGGATTGTTGGGATTACAGAAACAAACAGTGTCAACATTATGGTGTTGTATTGCATTTCGTATTTCATCCGTTGTTGCATCGTATGGAATAGGAATGTGATTACTTATTTCCCATTCGTTAAAGTTAGGCACGGTTACTAATGCTTTTTTTGTATAATTTTGTAAAAGAATTCTAATAGCTTCACAACTACCATTTACTGTTAAAAGTGGTATAGTAACATTTTCTAATCTCTTGACCTTTTCTGAAATAACTTTCTGGTTCGATGGATAATATCGTACGAGATGTAAAAGGTCTTTTCGCAACTGATTAATTATTTCCTCTGTTGGGAAATATGGATTAATCATAAAATAAAAATTGTCTGAACTGTCTTTCATCCTCGTTACTAACTGTTTTTGCATTGTAAAATCACCTATCTTTGTTCATAATTGTTCGTATATAAATGTTATTGACATTGGTTCTAGAATCTTCATAATCCATAACGTTTAAATAGCATATATTTCTCAAAATAGGAATGGTCGAGCCTATCAAAGAACTAAGAGTTATATGTCAGAAGAAAGAACAGTTGTATGATAAGAAAGGTGAAGACAATACGTCTGACCAAGTACAAGAATACATTTATGATAGGTTTCTCAGAGCAGTATCCATTTACATTACAAAAATAGTATTATATACATCACTCACAAGCAATCAGGTATCAATAATTTCGATGATTGTGGGATTGTTTGCAGGGTTCTTGTTTAGTTTTGCAAATCCATGGTATTGGGTAGCAGGTTTTGTAGGATTACAGTTATTTCATTTCTTAGATGCTGTTGATGGAGAAGTAGCACGGTACAGAAAAGTTGCGAGTCCAATAGGCAAATATTTTGATTTGTTAGCGCATGGTATTGTCATTGCCGCATTCTATACGGGAATGATTTTTGGAATCTTTAACGCAACACAGGGTAAACTTGTGTTTATTATAGGATTCATTTGTGTAGCATCATTTTTGTTAACATCGTTATCTGTTGCACTACGCAAATTCTTATTTTATCAATATGCAATTACGGAAAAGAAGTATGATTTGATGAAAAAAACATCTAAAGTTACAAATGTTCATTCATTCAAGTATTTCATAAAACGATTGTTTGGGTTTGACGGTTTTGCATTCATTGTACTGTTCTTTACACTACTTGACATCATCTTTTCTAGCACGTTTAGTTTCAGATATTTATTTTTGATATTGTCTGCCATTATAGGGCCACTTATCTTTATTAAAAGTATGTGGGAAACGAGTAAGATGAGAAAGTTATTTTTTTCGTAACAATCCCAAATAATAATACTTTGGGAAGAACACGTCTAAGAAACTAACAAGCCAATACGGTAATTTAAACTTTAACAACATTGGTAAACGAAATATATTGATGATTTTTTTAGATTCAACAATTTCATACTCTGGAAATATTTCTTTTATTATTGTATTGTCAAATGTTGGAAGTTTTCGTGTTTTTCGTATATTTCCATACAGTAAACGATTACAGAAATTAATGAATGGAGAATTGTAAAAGTCAAAGAAGATAATATGTCCACCACTTTTCACTTTGGACGAAATGTTTGCGGCTATTTGAGAAATGTCTTTATGTGGTATTGCATTAAAAACGTAATTACATAAAACAACATTAAAGAAACCATCTTTGTAGGGCATATCATACACATCTCCCTGCACAAACGTAATTCCGGGGTTAAACTGTCTGGCGATAGTAATTGAATCTTGAATGAAGTCCACACCATACACACCAGAAGACGATTTTTTAATATATGCTAAACAACTAGTGAAAAAGCCGTGATGACATCCTATGTCAAGAATAGTAGCGTTTTTTAATGTGATCTTGTGAGCGTTCAGAAGTTGAACGAATTCTTGTGCACGGCGATAATCCCACCATAATCCATGATGGTTCCGTTGCGAAAATTTGTTTGACACACCATTATCAAAATTGTCGGCACCAGAATTGTACCCCCTTGAATCATAAAGATATCGTTCTTTTCGCTTCTGCCGTACAGAATTCATATTCATACCACCCTAAACAAAATAAAACCGTTCGTTTGATGAACAAGCATAAACCGTATAGGTAATGCTGCTGCTTCGTTAATCCTTTCCGTAATGAGTTTTCCTATAACGTCAGTTGTAAACTCGTCATTTTCACTATAAGAATCAGATTTGATAGATTTAATATCACTATACGTAAACGCAAGGTAATCATACCCTTTCTCTTTAATGAACTTGTACACGTCCCGAATATCCTTTTCAAGAATGCCCTGTTTAAATTCCAGTTCATCTTCACACCATACACATGCGTCCATATTAACGCCAAGGACAAACCTGTTTGATCTATCACCGTACATGAACACCCCACTGTTTAACGGCAAATTATCTTTCATCCAAACAAGACCTGAAACTTCGTCCGGTGTTAAGCGTCCGCCCGGCGGCCAGTTAGGGTTTGTATTGTGATAATACTTTGCATATCCTGACGTTGCAAAAATACTCCCGATAAGGACAAGAATCACAAGTATCCATACAACTTTTGACTTTTTGAAAATGTTTGTTACTGTAACAAACCCAAACCCGACAAGTATTGAAAACGGAATGGCAAGGAGCATCCACATTCTGAACGCGCCAAACCCAATCGGAAGGTTAAACGTCATAGAATTGACAAAAATAAACGTAAACGTGAACCAAACCAATACTACTATTAACCAATAATTTTTTTCTTTAAAGACTTTTTTATATTTTGCAATGATGAAAATGAGTGCAATGACAAGTAATATAGAAACAACAATTCCCCAACCAATCGGCTGGTTAATCATGTTATTTTTTTGTGTATAAAAAAAGTCTGCAAATGTGTACACGCGCGTTGCACTTCCGCCTGTGGGACTAAACGTCCGCATGATTGAAGAACCGAACTGTGACAGAACTGAAGAACCTGCTGATGCCGCACCTTCAATCGTTGTTCCTGGCCGTGCCTGCATTTGTATCATTCGTTTGTACTTGAACGCCCACCAAAAAAGTGAAAGGATAATACCGTACACTGCCGAAAGTGCAACTTGTTTCTGAAACTTTTTTGTGTATATCCACCGAACAATAAAATAAAGTGCCGCCATGATGCCTAACTTTATTGCCTGGAAAGGATGTGTCAAAAGTATTGCTGCCGTGACGATACCTGCAACGTACGTAAACTTTGTATCTTTCGGTATCATCTCATAACAATATATCAATATGAAAAAGAGTCCTGGAATTAAACTGTGTGACCATACGAAATGGCTCAGATATGCAGGAATCATTGAAATGATAAACGTTGATGCTAACGCCACGGAAGAACTTTTCGTCAACGCTTTCACCATGAAAAAGAAAAATAAGAATCCTAACGCTATGATAAGAGCATTAAAGAATTTTATTGTCCATTGCGCATCGGGACTTGTCTGGTGCATAACACCCATTATCATTGCGTATGCGGGAGGATATGGGTCGAGATAGTTCACCTGCCTAAAATAATCAACATCTAACGTCTTTTCAGTTGCAACATACTTCATTTCCCGTACGTACACCCACGGATCATCATCTTCCATATACGAATATGCTAAACTTCCCGATGCGTACGTGTACAGATTGAACGCAAAAAGAATAAGAAGGATGAAATAAATAATATGTTTTTTTGAAATTTTTTTGGGAAATTGTAGTTTAAAAGAGATTTTTTTTCGTCGCGCGTAAAGTGTGTATGCTACCGTAAGTAATGACAGTATGAGAAACACCCACCAATATAACGGTACTTTAAGAGTGTTAATGATAACCCCCACAACAATAAATGTACAGAGACCAATACCAATATGCATGATATTCTTTTCAAAAGAATCCCTCTCGTCTTTTATCTTAAGTAAATGAGATAAAGAGTACCCAAAACCCCACATATAGACAAAAAACAAGATGATTGTAAGTATGTTCATTACTGAGCTTGTAATTACTAAAATTTATAAATATTGTGATAGCCGAGTTACCTATGGATGAGACAAATTATGATTATATTAATGATTTAGAAGCCCATAATTGGTGGTATAAAGGAAAGAGAGACATTTTTGAAAGGATTCTTGCGAAGAAAAAGAAAAAATTTGAACATGCCCTTGATATAGGATGCGGTGTCGGCTCCCATTTAGGTGTTCTTAAGAAGCATGCAGGAAATGTTGAGGGGATTGACTTTTCAATAAAAGCAGTATCGTATTGTAAAGCAAAAGGGTGGACAAACGTTTCTGTGGGAGATGTTTGTACTCTTACTACGAAAAAAAAGTATGATCTGGTTTTATGCTCAGAGTTACTTGAACATGTAGACGATACAAAAGCCATTGCGGCAATAGCATCTGTTCTGAAACCAGGTGGGCTGTTTGTCTTTTCCGTTCCTGCACATGCATATTTATGGAACGATAATGATATTTTAAGCCATCATCGACGACGATATGAAAAGAAACAGATACGACAATTGGTTGGAAAAGAGTTTAAGATTCGTAAACTAAGTTATTGGAATTCAACATTGTTCTTGCCAACATACATATTTTATAAGTTTAAAAGGAAATGTAAGATGACAAATAATCTTAATTTGATACCAAAACGGTTAAATATAATATTGTATGGAATTTTGAAATTTGAGAATTTGTTATTTGGTAAAATCGGTTTACCACAGGGAATAACTCTTATTGGGGTATGTATTAAAAAATGAATTTTACACGAAAAACGTTGCGGTACGTTATTTCCCAAATTAAAGGAAAGTCTGTACTTGACATAGGGAGTGCCGGCCAGGGAAATGTGCGTGGTCGAGAGGGATGGATATTTGGCATTCTGCGAAAACATGCTAAATCAATTAAAGGTCTTGACATTTGTGAATGTAATGACAAAGATATTACACTTGGAAGTGCAGAAACATTTTCATTTAAAGAGAAGTTTGATGTAATAACAGTATTTGACGTTATTGAACATTTTGATAATGTTGGTGTTGCGCTTGAGAATATGAAGAAACATTTAAATGTTGGTGGAAAGGTAATCATGACAACGCCCAACATGACAAGTATCGGGCCCGTTCTGGATGTGATATTGTTTCGAGGTATCAGGAGTAATAAGACACACACGCTCGGTTATAATGCCCGAATGCTTCATTATATGTTATACAAGCACGGGTTTAAAGATATAAAAGTAAAGTTTGATGCATATCCCCTTGCAGGAAATCATACTGGTTTGAAAAGGATATTGTCGCTCGCACGATGTTTAGTTACATTTCCCATTACATTTATGTGGAAAGAATTCTCTCCCACATTGTATGTGAGTGCTAGAGTATAACTTTCTCTTGCTCTATAAACTGTTTATACCACAGATGAAAATTAAGTAATGTCCACATCTGTCGGCCATAAAATAATGGTGATTTTGTATAGTTTGTTTTTAATTTTTGTATGTATTCTTTGTTGAAGTGGGGGTTTGAAGATAACTCTTCCACGAGCGGTTGCAATTCATCTTTAAGCCAATGATCAATGGGAACAAAGAACCGTTGTTTTTTTTGTGCATGCCTTTTGTATGGAAGATGATGTTCCATTGCCTTTCTAAGGATATACTTATCTTTCATTCCTTTTAACTTTTCTCTCTGAGGTAATGTAGAGGCAAACTCAACAACACGATGGTCAAGGAACGGTACTCGTGCTTCAATACCGTGCGCCATGGTATTCTTATCAACTTTCATAAGAAGGTTTTCCGTGAGCAATTCTTTATTTTCAAATATTAAAAGTTTGTTTAAAGCAGTATTCTTGTACGTTTCATGGATACGTTTCCCGACAGGATTTGTTACAACTTCTTGACGTAAACTACCTTTTGTAGCTTCAACCTTTTCTTTATCTGTGAAGATTGAAACCATACTCAAAAGTGCTTTCGTATTATTATTTGTTGTTATAAATTCTATCAGTCGGCGTTTTCCTTCTTCACCTAACGAGTCCATGTACGAAAAAAACTGAGCGTAGTACCGTGAAGGTATTTTCTGAAAAATAATTGATAACGATTTTCGTAGACTAAGTGGTACTTTTTGTACATATTTCTGATGTAATACCATAAACTTTTCCTGTTCATACCCGGCAAACTGTTCGTCGGCACCTTCTCCCGTCAAAACAACGGTAACTTTTTTTGTTGCTTCCTTTGAAAGTAAATATGTTGGAATAGATGTCGGATCGCCCATAGGTTCATCCTGATGCCACACGATCTTTGGCAGATGTTTAATTGAATCTGTTCCTATATGAATTTCTGTATGGTCAGTATTGAAATGGTTTGCCATGATTTTTGCTCGTGATAATTCAGACCCTTTAGCATTCTCAAACCCGACAGAAAATGTTTTTATGTTATCTGAAAAGTGTGTCATTAAAGATACTATCGATGAAGAATCAACACCTCCCGAAAGATAAACACCTAACGGCACATCCGACATTAACCGTTTTCCCACAGAATCTTTCAAAAGTGTGTAAAGATGTTTCTGTGAATCTGGCGTTTTTATGGGTTTCATAGTAATGTCCCAATATTTTGTAATGTGAATTTTGTTGTTTTTGAGTGTTAGTGTATGTCCTGGAAGCAGCTTGAAAATGGTCTTGAACATTGTTTCTGGTAACGGATTTGCATAGAACGAAAGGTAATTGTTAAGCGCTTCAGGATTAACTGTTCGTGTAACTTCGTCCGATGCTAAGAGAGATTTAATCTCGGACGCGAAATAAAAATTGCCGTTAATGTGCGTGTAGTATAACGGTTTAATACCAAGCCTGTCTCGAGCAAGAAAAAGGGTCTTTGTGTTCATGTTGTAAATAGCAAATGCAAAACATCCGTTAAATTTAGTAACACACTGCTCACCGTACTCTTCATATGCATGCACGATAACTTCCGTATCTGTTTTTGATTTGAATCGGTGACCTTCCTGTTCAAGTAATGTCCGTAACTCTTTATAGTTGTATATCTCACCGTTGAAAATTAATTGGTGTGAACCGTCCTCGTTTGACATAGGTTGCATTCCATCTTTCGACAGGTCTATTATACTTAATCTTCTATGACCCAAACATATTGTACTGTCTGTATAATAATTGTGTTGATCAGGACCTCTATGTTGAAGAAGGGACGTCATCTGTCTGATAAGCTTCTTATCTTCAAACCCGTAAAATCCTGCAATGCCGCACATATAAGACAGTGTAAAAAGTCGTTTATTAAAGGTTATGAAACCCTGTAATTCATAATCTTTTTAAAGCACCTTTGTACGGAAGAGGTCATGACAAAACATCTTTCAGTAGTCCTTCCCGTTCATAATGAAGAGAAAAATATTGAACATTTGTACAATGAGTTAAAAGAGTCATTAAAAGGTATTGATTATGAACTTGTCTTTGTTGATGATGGAAGTGTCGATAGGTCATATTTTATCATGGAACAGATTGCGTCTCATAATACACATGTAAAAGTTGTCAAGTTACTATCCAATTATGGCCAAAGTACGGCACTAGCAGCAGGTTGTGACCATGCTACTGGCGAGAATATCGTTACGATGGATTCTGATTTACAGCACGATCCTAAAGACATTATATCATTGATTGAACCTTTATCAAAGGGATACCATGTTGTGTGCGGATGGCGGCGAAAACGTGGAGATTCGTTTGTAAAGAAAGGAATGCCGTCACGGTTCGCGAATTTCTTGGTTAACAAAATGTTAGGAATAAAATTACACGATTCTGTTGGGGGTATGAAAGCGTTTACACGTCGCGTTGTTGAGGTCGTTCCCATGTATGGCGATATGCACCGATATTTGCCAGTGTTAGCTAAGTGGAAAGGGTTCCGTATAACGGAAAGGCCTGTCAAGGTTAGAGAGAGACGTGCCGGAAAGACACATTATAAGTTTAACAGATTGTTTAAAGGCTTTTTGGATTTAATGACAGTAAAATTCTTTATTTCGTATTCAACACGACCGTTCCATATTTTTGCAAAGATTGGTTTTGTAAGTTTCATGATTGGTTTTTGTATCGGCCTGTACTATGTAATTCTGAAAGTGTTTTTTGGTGTGTATTTAATGCAGGAAATTGCATCGTTGATATTATCTGTGATGTTAATTGTGTTAGGCATTAACTTCATCTGTTTCGGGTTCATTGCCGACATGATAAGTTTTGACGCTATTTCTTCTAAGAAAAGAAAAGTGTATCTAGTTGAGAAGGTTGTTTAATACCTAAGAACTACTAATTCATAATCATAAATCCGGCCCACTAAACCGTTCAGGTGAGAACGAAAATCGTGTTCAAGCATTTTAATTCTTGTTTTTGGTTCAATTGCCAAACTTAATGCTTCTAACCCATGTTGATTAGATTCAAGTATTGCAAAAGTGTATTCCATACCACTATCTTTTTTAAACCTAATACTATACTTTGAACCTCCAAATTGTGGGAATTCATTATTTAAAATAGCAGCATCTTCCGAACATCCAGCAGTACTTTCTTTATCAACAATAGTTCCGCATTCGTTTAGAACAGTACCCGAAATGTATATCTGTTCGGGACCTGTCTGTACAGTTTTATGCACTTTTTGGACCGTGTCAGAAGTGTACGTTTGTTCAGTACAACCAAATAACCCAAGTTTGACAGTTAATTAAAAATAAGTGTTCTAGGTTTGTAAGTTCTACCATGAAACAAACAAACACTAGAACAAATGGCATAAAAGCTAACTCAAATATATCTTTTCCTATTGGAACAACGAT
>Ga0210057_1001702_pt1 | contig 32773 bp, 38 predicted proteins | sample CryGeyCG2114_010_2_FD_183968 | JGI IMG/M metagenome (GOLD analysis project Ga0210057, IMG submission 183968) | Groundwater microbial communities from aquifer - Crystal Geyser CG10_big_fil_rev_8/21/14_0.10 (SPAdes) (version 2) | ecosystem: Environmental > Aquatic > Deep subsurface > Groundwater ... | reverse complement strand
AATACTGGGTCAAGGCGCGCTTTGATTGGTATCTGAAGCTCGGTATGAAAAAAATGAATCTCAAGCTTCGCAAGCATGATAAGCGTGAGTTGGCGCATTATGCTCTGGAGACAACCGATATCGAATACAACTTTCCATTTGGCATCAGCGAACTGGAGGGGATTGCCTCCCGAGGTGATTTTGACCTGAAGGCGCATGAAAAGGCGAGCCGCAAGGACCTGATGTATTTTGATGAAGCCACGCACAAGTCTTATTGGCCATATGTGGTTGAGCCCTCTATGGGTATTGATCGGGCGATGCTGGCCTTTCTCGTTGATGCTTATGCCGAAGAAAAGGCGGGCAAAGATGAAACGCGCACGGTGCTTAAACTTCACCCGAAACTTTCTCCGGTCAAAATCGCCATTTTCCCGTTGGTCAAAAAAGCGCCACTGGTCAAAATGGCAAAGCAAATCCATAGGGAGTTAAAAGAGCATTTCATGGCGGAATACGACGAAGCGGGCTCCATCGGCAAACGTTATCGCCGTCAAGATGAAATCGGCACCCCGTATTGCCTCACGGTTGATTTTGATTCACTCAAGAACAAAAAGGTGACTTTGCGTCATCGGGACACGATGAAACAAACTTTGATGAAAACGGGCGACTTGGTGGAATTTTTCAAAAAAGAATTCAAGTAAATCGCTATTCGTGAATCAGAATTTACAATTTAGCATAAAAAATAAACGGCTCCCGCCCATATTGCTTACGCAAAATAAGGCGGGCAGGCATTCATTCGCCGTTTATTTTTGGTCATCACGGTAAGTTATTGGTCGTTTATTTGATGTGGGAGAGTTACCTGTAGAGCTTCCAGATTTTGATAAAAATAGGATACGCATATGTTCTGTTAGTGGGTGGAGACTGATAACAGATGAAGAATGGATGAAAGATCACGAAAATAAATAGGGCCTAAAAACGATAGGCGTTGCTTGTTTTTATTATTCGTAAATCCCAGATCCTGAATCGTGGTTCAGGATGACAGACACGGGAGGGAGGGGGTTGGGTCCCAGACCCGCCTGCATCAACTATGCTGAAAGCATCGTGGGCAGGCTAAATCTGGGATGACATTTTAGTTAAAAAAATAAACGGCTCAAAAAATGAGCCGTTTATTTTTGGTCGTTAAATTATCGGTTAGTTTATTTGACAATGGGAGTAAAATAAAAATCAGCATAAATCATTAGAAAAATGAAAGTTTTGACACAAGAGCAAGAACGGTTGAGCGAGGTCAGGTCTTTACTCGGTCTGACTGACAATGAAATAAATTTGTTATTAAGGCCCAAGAGGGTAGAGGCCAAGACTCTGGAGGTTGATGGTGAGAAATATCCAGCTTGGCGTATTTTACATAACAATGCCCTTGGGCCTGGCAAGGGTGGCATTCGTTTCCACGAGAGCGTGACGGAGGAAGAGGTCGAATCTTTGGCTCTGGCCATGAGTCTTAAAAATTCTCTGGTCGGTCTGCCCTTCGGCGGGGCGAAGGGTGGCGTACAGGTGCGTGCCAAGGAACTGACTCCGGAAAAACTGGAAAAAATCAGCCGTGCCTATATTGACGCTTTTTATGAAATGTTGGGTGAGAATAAAGATATTCCAGCGCCAGATATGTATACCAACAGCCAAGTGATGGCTTGGATGTTGGATCAATTCGAAAAGATAACCGGTCGCCACGAACCGGCTATGATCACCGGTAAGCCGGTGGAGCTGGGTGGCTATCCGGCTCGTAGTTCGGCCACGGCTCGGGGCGGTATGGTGATTGTTAAGGAAATGACCGGGTCTCTCGGCCTAGACGGCGGGAGCCTCACTTTTGCTGTGCAGGGTTTTGGCAACGCCGGTTTGTATATTGCCAAAATGTTGCACGAGAGCGGAGCTAAAGTGGTCGCTGTGAGTGACAGCAGTGGGGGGGTCTTTGAAAATAGTGGTCTGGATATTGGGGACGTTATTCAAATCAAAAGAGATAAAAAGGAGTTGGCTTTGGGCGAAATCGGCCAAAAGATAACCAATGAAGAGCTTTTGGCGCTAGGGGTTGATGTGTTGGTTCTGGCGGCGCTGGAAAATCAAATCCGTGAAGATAATGTCGATGCAGTTAAAGCTCGTTATGTTGTTGAGCTTGCGAATGGACCGATTACGCCGGTGGCAGATCGCAAGTTATTTGCTCGAAGCGTTGTGGTCGTACCGGATATTTTGGCCAATGCCGGTGGCGTGGTAGCGAGTTATTTGGAGTGGTCGCAAAATAAGACCGGGCAGATCTTAGAGACGGGCTATCTGGATAAAAAACTGGAGGATGTTTTACGTTCTGCGTGGCAAAGGACCTTTGGGCTTTATATGGAACGCAACCGCTTGATTAGTTTGCGTCTGGCGGCACAGGCGATTGCGGTGAAAAGGATTCTGACGGCGGAAAGACTTCGGGGGCGATTGGAATAAGCTATAATTGAATCATGGATGAAAGTATTTTATTGGTTGAAGAGCCGGTGACCCTTCAAAGGATTAAAGAGATCGCTGGAGAGCGATTTGGTGATTTGGTTAAGGCAGTTATAGATATCGAAGGGGGCATCATGGCTATCGGTGGCGAGTTGCATGCGGATGAAGAGTCTTTTTTGATACAGAACGGATCAGAGCAAAAGAACCTTTGGGGCATTAATATTTATCCCGGTGTGCCGAAGGAAAAGATGATAGAGTTTGATTCGATGATCAATGTCCGCCCCAGCCAGAATAATCGCTCCCGTTCGGTGGAAGATGCCGAAATTCAAAATAAGATCGTTGAGATAGTCAATAAGCTAATCCAGGCATGACGGCCATTCATAAAAATTTAGCGGCCGGTCGGTGGGAGACGATGAGTCTGGCTGAACAGTTGGCCAATGTCGGTAGTGAGTTTGAGCGGGTTTGGCATTGGCGATCCAAGGGCGAAAAAAAAATCTCGCAGAATGCGGCCGATAGGATGCTGGAATTAATAGATTTGACAATTAATGATAAAAGATGGCATAGCTCAAGATTAAATGAACTGACAAGATTGCGCGAGGAGCTTTGTCGGGAGCTTCTGCGAGTAGAGAAAAAAATAGCTCCGCAAGATCTACAGAATTATTTTTTGGCTTTCGCCTTGGTCGCGCGAAGGGGGATTTAAAAAAAATCGTCCCCGGGGAAGGGGCGAGGGGCGCTCTATAAAATAATAAAAGAGATTATGGATTTATCACTTTATGGTTTTATTGCTTTTTTGACCGGTGGCGTTATCTTGGCTTTTGCTCTGCCGATGCTGGTGGCTCCGCAAATGATTCGTCGTGAGGTCATGAATGTAGTCAAAGAAAGCGCCGGCTATGGACATCTAGCTTTTGTTTTTGTGATGGTCGCTTTCGGCCTTTGGATTCTTTCGATTGAGTATCGTTTGGGTTCAAGTATGGGTTGGAATATCATCATTCCCATCATCGGCTATCTCTCCGTTATTAAGGGCGTGACGGCTCTTTGGTGGCCGAAGTGGTTCAAGGAAACGGTGAACGATCTGTACAAAGAAAATACGATGGCTGCCTGGGGTATCGTTTCCGTGGCTATTGGTATTTTTTTCTGGTGGCTGGCTTTTTCTGTTTATTAATCAGTTTTAAGGATTATCAAAAATGTTCCGAATTGTCGGAGTATTTTTGATAGAATCTATGGGTAAGCATTATTTATGAATTTACCAACAAAGAAAAATCAAAGTTCGGCGTTGTCGGGATTTCACAAGTTGTCGCTGGCCGGACGCAGGCAGGTTTTGACTGAACGGTCGGATCTGACCAGCGAAGAGATAGATATCTTGATGAGCGGAGGACTCTCAACTCATCAAGCTGATTTGTTGACCGAAAATGCGATTGGTGTTTTGGGGTTGCCTCTGGGTCTGGCTACGAATTTTTTGATTGATGACTCGGAATATCTTCTGCCAATGGCGGTGGAAGAAGCCTCGGTTATCGCGGCAGTGAGTCGGGCCGCCAAAATCATTCGTCGGGGCGGGGGCTTAAAAAGTGAAGTTGATGAGCCGATTATGATCGGGCAGGTACAAGTCTTGGATTTAAAAGACCCAAGAGTGGCGGTCAAATTATTGCATCGTCCCGAATCTAAAAAAGAAATTTTGGCTCTGGCCAATAACGCTATTCCCAATATGGTTGCCCGCGGTGGGGGAGCAAAGGATTTGCAAGCGCGCTTGGTTGGAAGAGACGCCGGCAAGGAGATGTTGATTGTCCATCTGTTTGTTGATGTGCGAGAGGCGATGGGGGCGAACGTGGTCAATACAGTTTGCGAAGCGGTGGCGCCAAAGATAGGCGAAATTGTGGGCGGACAAACCAATCTGCGTATTTTGAGTAATCTGGCCGACCGGAGACTGGCCAAAGCCAGCTTCCGTGTGGCGGTGAGCGCTTTACCAAATTTTGATTATTCAGTTGAAGAAATCGCTCGACGGATTGTCGAGGCCAGCAACCTTGCCAAAGCAGACTCGTATCGCGCGGCAACACACAACAAGGGTATTTTTAACGGCATTGATGCCGTGGCTATCGCTCTTGGTCAAGATTGGCGAGCCATCGAAGCTGGCGGGCATGCCTACGCCGCACGCCATGGTCAGTATCGGGCCTTAACGGATTATCGATTGGAAAAAAAATATCTCATCGGTGAGATAGAGTTGCCGATGCAGGTCGGTTGGTACGGTCGCGTTGCCAAGATTCATCCCACCATTCAGGTCTTGAGAAAGTTAACCGGTATCACGAGCGCGGGGGAGCTGGCCGGTGTACTGGCGGCGGTGGGCTTGGCGCAAAACTTCGCCGCTATCTTGGCGCTCGTGACCGAAGGTATTCAAAAGGGTCATATGCCTTTGTGCGAAAAGGTGAAACAACGTTGAATGGGGGTTGGGGGAGTTGTTTTTAGCTAGTATCTAAAAATAATTGTGGAAAAGACGGGGGATTATTTTACCCGTCTTTTTGGTTTAGCTTTCAGAGCTTTTATATATTATCTGATGCTGACCCTTGCTTTGGTGGGGGAAAGTGGGGTAGAATGTAACCAATGTGGAAAAAGGTGGGGGAAAGTACTTATCAAATGTGGAAAAGATAGATGTTCATCGGCGAATACACACACAATATTGATGACAAAGGTCGCCTCGCCATCCCAAGTAAATTTAGAACCAAGTTGGGTAAGGGCGCGGTTGTGACAAGGGGACTGGACGGCTGTCTTTGGCTTTTTTCGATGACCGAATGGGCCAAGATTGCGCCAAAGTTGGCCAATATGCCCTTGACGCAGAGCAAGAGTCGGGCTTTTGCCAGATTGATGTTAGCGGGGGCGATGGATGTTGCCATGGATAAGCAGGGGAGGGTGAACTTGCCTGTTTATCTGCGGCAGTATGCCGCCCTCAAAGGAGGGGTGGTGGCCGCCGGTCTTTTCAGCCGGATTGAACTCTGGGATGAGAAGACCTGGCGGAGCTACAGCCGGAGGACCGAGAAGGCCTCCGATGAGATTGCCGAGCAGATTTCCGATCTCGGCATTTGACAACTTTGTATTTCAGGGGTCGGTCGGGACTTTAAAAGTGGATTACAGGAATTATTTTGTAATTCAAAAAACAAAAACCTCCTAAGTTTTTGATCTCAAAACAAATAAATATTCCGACCGACCCGTGAGATAAAAAAGCATTATGCCCAAACCTAAGCACACACCGGTTTTGCTCAAAGAAGTAATGAGCTATTTGCCCGAAGAGATGGAGGTGGTGGTTGACGGCACGATTGGTTATGGAGGGCATGCCGAAATTATTTTAAGGCAAAATAAAAATATTAAATTAATCGGTATCGATCGAGATGAAGAGGCACTTAAACACACTCACCAACGGTTACGTCGATTCAAAAATCGTTTTGTTGCTTGCCACGGTCGCTTTAGCGACCTTAAACGGCTCCTTGCCGCTGTTCATATTTCAAAAGTTGATGCGATCATCCTCGATTTGGGAATTTCTTCTGGGCAATTAGACACGCCTGAACGTGGCTTTGCTTTTTCAAAAGATGGGCCTCTGGATATGCGCTTGGATGTTCGGGGGGAGGTAACGGCTGAAGACATCATTAACAATTATTCAGTTTCGGAACTTACAAAAATTATTCGTGAATTCGGTGAAGAGAGGTTCGCGCGTCGCATCGCCGAAGCGATTATCGCGGCTCGCGCCGAAAAAGATATCAAGACTACCGGTGAATTAAGAGAGCTGATTGAAAATTTGAAACCGGTCAAAGCGTATTATGCCAGACGAAAAATAAGCGCTGCGACCAAAACTTTCCAAGCGCTGCGCATTGCTGTCAACGAAGAGCTTGAAGAATTGGGTAAAGCTTTATCACAGTCCATCGAGCTGTTGAACAAAGGGGGTCGAATTATAATAATTTCGTTTCATTCTTTGGAGGATAGGATGGTCAAACAGTTTTTTAAAAAACACACACGTGAAGAATTGGATGCGCTTGGTCGTGTTGTCTCACAGCCACAGCTGAGACTGGTCGTGCGTGGACCCATCAGCCCAAAATGGGAAGAGGTCGAGGCCAATCCCAGGGCTCGGAGCGCGAAGATGCGGGTGGCCGAAAAAGTCTAAAATTATGACTCAAACAGGTAATACATTAGGCACGAAACTGTCGCATCATTCAACTTTGAAAAAACGAATCAAGGTCGGTTCGGTATCTTTTACGTATTTAAGTCTCTTGGTTTTTGCTGGTTTGATTATCTTTTATGTTTCTCAAGCGGCGACGGTGGCCAATAAGGGTTATGGACTCTCTGCTTTGGAAAAAGAAGTTGCCGCCCTCAACGGTGAACAGCAACGTTTGGAGGTGGAGGCGGCTCGGCTAAAAGCTCTGCAACATATCGAAAATTCCGTTCTGAGCTTGGATGAAAAAAGTGATTTTAACCAACGGATTTTGGAACAAGAGCAAATGAATCAATATTTTCAACAGCTCCAGGATGAGGAGGGGAGTGATAGTCTCTCGGTAGCTCCGTTGGTGCCCGCGCCCAAAATGGTTTTAGTCGATGCGCCCATTTTCATCTCCGATACCAACGTTTTTGCCGATCTGCCCACGGAAAGTAACGATCAGTTTATCAATTAACGGGTTTTACATTTCTAACTTGATATAATAGAAAGCACAGTTTATCCTGTGCTTTAATCATTCCTATGAATTTGGCTAGCCCCAACCACAAAATAGGTATCGGCCGTTTGAGTCTCATTTATTTCATCTTTACGGTCCTTTTTGTTTTAGTCGTGGGTCGTCTTTTTCAGCAACAAGTGATCGAACACGGCAAGTACAAGGCTTTGGCCGAAAATCAACATTTTGTTCGTCAGGCCATCGAAGCTAACCGAGGTAATATCTACACCGTTGATTATGACACCGGCGAAAAGTATCCTTTGGCGATGAATGTTGTTCTTAAAACTTTGAACGTTGTGCCAAGACAGGTTGATAATCCCGAGCTGACGGCGACAAAACTAATCAAGTTTTTACCGGAAATGGATTATTATGACTTGATTGACATCCTAAGCTCGGATGCCGTCTACCATCCGCCACTCAGGGGTCGTCTCAACGAAGAAGAGGCCTCTGCTATCGCGGAACTTGGCCTGTCGGGTGTTTTTTTGACAGCCGATAGCTACCGTTATTATCCGGAAGGGGTCTTGGCCGCCAATGTTGTGGGCTTTGTCAATATTGATCGCAAAGGTCAGTATGGCGTTGAGGGTGGGTTCAATGTTCAGCTCAGCGGTACAGACGGCTTGGTCAGTGCCGAGAGAGATAGCTCCGGTAACCAGATTGCCATCGGCGAGAGAGACATCACGCCCTCTGAGGCCGGCAGTGACGTTGTCTTGACTATTGATCGCGGTGCGCAATATTTTGTCGAGAAGAAATTAAAAGAGGCGGTTGAGAGCCATCAGGCCGATGGAGGGCAGGTGGTCGTGATGGACCCGAAAACCGGCGACATCATCGCGATGGCCAATTGGCCGACCTATGATCCCAACCAGTATCGCGAGTTTAATCTAGAGAGTTTTCGAAATTTTAATGTTGACGGTATTTACGAGCCGGGTTCGGTGATGAAGGTAATCACAATGGCGGCCGGTATTGATGCCGGTAAAGTAACGCAAGATACGACCTATACCGATACTGGCAAAGTTGAAATTGATGAAGAAACAATTCGTAACTCTGAAAACAAGATTTACGGCGAAAGCAGTATGACCAAAGTTTTGCAAGAATCGATTAACACCGGCGCTGTTTATGTTGTCCAACGCTTGGGGCGCAATTTGTATTACAAATATTTGCGCGATTTTGGCTTGTTGGCGCCCACAGGTGTTGATCTGGCGGGGGAGACGAAACCAAACGTTCGGGATTTTGAGGACTGGTTGGATATCGATATGGCGACCATGTCTTTTGGCCAAGGTATGGCCATCACCCCCATTCAGTTGGTGAATGCCGTGTCTGCTATTGCTAACAATGGGCTGATGATGAAGCCGCGAATTGTCTCACAAATAATTTCGGCCGATGGCGAGGTAACTTATATCGAGCCGGAGGCGCGGACACAGGTAATTACGAGTGAAACGGCCAAGCTCGTCTCGGCTATGATGGTGAACGTGGTTGAAAACGGACATGGCAAGAGAGCCGGCGTGGAGGGGTATCGTGTGGCTGGCAAAACCGGAACGGCCCAGGTGGCTAGATACGGTATTTATCAGGAAGATGAACACATCGGTAATTTTGTCGGCTTTGCTCCGGCCAGCGATCCGCGTTTTGTGATGTTGACTAAGATTGACAATCCTAAGGATGTCGAATTTGCCGAATCCTCAGCGGCGCCGCTTTTTGGCGAGATTGCCAAATTCCTTTTGAATTATTATCAAGTGAGACCGGATAACGTATGAAAAAAAATCTGAAACAACAGGCTCTGCGAATCTTAAAGCATCTGGCCGGACGGATTGTCAAGCGCTACCAGCCGGTCGTGGTTGTCGTGACCGGTAGTACCGGCAAGACGACGACCAAGGATATGGTGGCTCATCTTTTGAAGGGCGATTATAAAATGCGGGCGACGCCGAGAAGCGCCAATGCCGAAGTGGGTGTTCCGGCAACCATTGTCGGCTGGCAGCCACCGACAATCAGAAGGGGCGGTCATTCAGTTTCTACCAAGAAAGGTGTTGCCAAGCTTGTCATCAAAGCTTTACATTTAGCCTTTGGACCACGAGTCAATAACTATCCGGATTACTTGGTTCTGGAGCTTGGCGCTGGCAAGCCAGGGGAAATCAAACATTTTACCGATTTTCTGCGTCCCGATGTCTCGGTCATCACCAATATTGGTGCGGCGCACTTGGAATATTTTGGTGATGTTGAGAGTGTTTTGCGGGAGAAGGGGCTAGTTTTTTCGCACCTTAAACCCACCGGTACCGCCATTTACCGACAGGACGGTGAAATGGCCAAACAGTTGAAAGCCAAAGTAGGGGAACGGAGGGCGCTCACTTTTGGTTTCAGCCGAGAGGCGGGCCTTTGGGCCGGGGAGATTGATTCTGGCCGCCAGCTACGTTTTGTGCTTCATTATCAAGGCAAAAAATTGCCGGTCAAGCTGAACTTAATCGGTCGGCATATGATAGAGCTTTCTCTGGCCGCTTTGGCGGCTGTCTTGAGCTTGCCGTTGCGAGAGGGGGATACGCCAATCAAGCTGCCGCGGCTCATCAAAAAACTAGCGGATTTTAAGCCTAGTGACGCGCGCCTCCAAATGTTTAAAAACGAAAAACTGGGGGTAGAGGTCATCAACGATGCTTACAACGCCAATCCGGATTCGATGTTTGCGGCGCTGGTGACTCTGGGTGAAGTGGCGAGAGAACGGCAACGCAAGATAGCCATCCTCGGCGATATGTTGGAGCTAGGTGAGCGAGACGAAGAGTTGTTGCATCGTCAGATGGGAGAAGTAGCGACCAATATTGTCGATTTACTGATCACCGTGGGCCCAAAATCGGCTGCTTTGGCTCAGTCGGCCCAGAACAAAAATCTACGTCTCAATGTTATCTCTTTTGATACCGTAACCGATTTATTGCCGAGACTCTTGGGGCTGATTGAAAGAGGCGACCTGATTCTCGTCAAAGCTTCTCGCGGGATGCAGCTTGATAAAATAGTCGAGGCGCTCAAACTACGTTAAAATAAAAGATGTATGAATTTAGAACCCATTTTAGCTTATAGTGTCTTTCGCTACTTTGTTTTTGCCACCGGCGCCTTTATCTTGAGCATGGTTTTAACACCCCTTTTAACGGACATCTTGTACCGTTATAAGATCGGTAAGACTATTCGTGAGGGCAGAACACCCATCTTTTCCACTTTACATGAGAGCAAGGCGGGTACGCCGACTATGGCCGGGGTGTTGATCTGGGGAGTGGTGGCAATCGTAACCCTGCTTTTTAACTGGACTCGCAGTCAAACTTATCTGCCTCTCTTTGTTCTGGTTTCGGTCGGTCTGCTGGGAGCGGTGGACGATCTTTACAATATCTTCAAGATGGGTGTTCAGGGGGGCGGTATGCGCGCTCGGACCAAGCTCATTTGGCAATTGCTCATCGCCGCTCTGGCTGCTTGGTGGATCTTTTTCAAGCTGGAGGTTGTCTCTATCTACGTTCCTTTTGTCGGCGATTTTGTAATTGGTTATTGGTATATCCCTCTGATTATTTTTATCATCGTGGCCACCACCAATGCGCTCAACATCACCGATGGTCTTGACGGCCTCTCGGGAGGACTTTCCATCACGGCTTTTGGGGCCTTTTCAGTCTTGGCTATTCTCCAAAATCAAATCTCTTTGGCAATTTTTTGTGCGACCATCGTGGGGGCTCTGCTTGCCTACACTTGGTTCAATATCAAGCCCGCTCGATTTTTTATGGGCGATACCGGTTCCATGGCCCTAGGGGCAACGCTTGCTATCGTGGCTGTTTTGACCAACAACTTATTGGTGTTGCCTATCATCGGTTTTGTTTTTTATGTTGAGATTGCGAGCTCTTTTTTGCAGATTGTTTATAAAAAAATAACCGGTGGGCGCAAGATTTTCCGAGTGGCGCCCATTCACCATCATTTTGAATCTCTCGGTTGGCCAGAAACAAAGGTGACGATGCGATTTTGGCTGATCGGTGGGGTGGCGGCAGCGGTCGGCATCGCTCTCTCTTTGATGGGCAAGATTTCTTTCTAGCTACATACGGACTATGAACAAATATTTTCACAAGCCGGACTATTCTTTAATGTTGGTCATTTTTGGTCTGGTTTTTTTTGGACTGTTTATGGTCTCAACCGCTTCGGTAGTTCAGTCTTACGAAGCGACCGGTAGCAATAATTTTTATCTAATCCGTCAGGCCATCTTTGCGGTCGTCGGTTTGGCGCTTTTTTTAATCGTTCAGAAAATCGATTACCACTATTGGCGACGCTACGCTCGCAATTTTCTTATTCTATCTTTAGTGTTGGGTGTTTTTGTACTCATTCCCGGCATTGGTCTGGAGCTGGGTGGAGCGCATCGTTGGCTTGTCTTGGGTCCGGTGACCGTGCAGGTGACGGAGGTAATCAAGCTGGCAACGGTTCTCTTTTTGGCGCATTGGTTCGAGAAAATCGCAGACCGTATCAATGATTTCAAAAAAGGTTTTTTGCCCTTTCTGGGCATTTTGGCCGGTATCGGTTTACTTGTGATGTTGGAGCCAGATTTGGGCACGATGGTGGTTATTGCCTTTATCGCTCTCTCCATGTATTTGGTCAGCGGTGTTTCGATTTTGCAGGTGGTGGCTTTGGTGACAATCGGACTTTCGTCCGTTTGGGGGTTGATCCAGGCCGCGCCATATCGCTTGCAACGTTTTCAGGTTTTTCTCGATCCATCTCAAGACCCGCTCGGCGTTGGTTATCATATCAATCAGGCCTTGCTAGCGGTTGGTTCCGGTGGAGTTTTCGGGCTTGGCTTCGGCAACAGTCGTCAAAAATATAATTATCTTCCGCAGGTTTCCTCTGACTCCATTTTTGCCGTGATTGCCGAAGAGCTCGGTTTTGTCGGTTCATTGGGGCTCGTGCTTGTTTTTTTCTGGCTGATTTTGCGCGGTATTGAGATCGCTCGCTTGGCGCCGGATCGCTTCGGACGGTTGCTCGCGACCGGTATCGTGGCTTGGGTCGGTTTTCAGACTGTGGTCAACGTGAGCGCCATCATCGGTCTTTTCCCTATGACGGGGGTGCCTCTGCCGCTTATCTCTTCCGGTGGTTCAGCGCTCGTGGTCACGCTGGTCGCAGTTGGAGTTTTGGTCAATATATCTAGACAAACTAAACGTCGCAGTCACAATGAAGGTTTTGCTAGCTGGTGGTGGCACTGGCGGACACGTCGTCCCGCTACTCGCCGTCGCGAAAGAGCTTCGCAGGAAGACGCCTAAAGTAAAGTTACTTTTTGTCGGTGTCGGTCAAAAGATTGAGCAAGAGCTGGCGGCGGCTGATGAGATTCCATATGTGGCCGTTAAGTCGGGCAAGTTACGTCGTTATTTTGATTGGCGCAATTTGACCGACATCAGCGGTTTCATTTTTGGCATTTTTCAGTCGCTTATCATCGTCTACGGCTTTAAACCGGATGTGGTATTTTGCAAAGGTGGCTATGCTTCTTTGCCGGTGGCTATAGCGGCTTGGCTTTTACGCCGGAAAATCATTGCCCATGAATCGGATAGTATGATTGGACTGGCCAACCGTTTCTCCGCCCGTTTTGCCCGGAAGGTGGCAACTGGTTTTCCGATTGAGATTTATCCGGAAAAGCTAAGAGCTAAAATGGTTTTTACCGGCAATCCGGTGAGGGATGAATTTTTCAAGTTAGTCAAAAAACCGAAAAAAGCTATTCTGGGCTTAGATGCCAAAATGCCTACAATCCTTATTACCGGCGGTAGCCAGGGCGCTCGAGCCGTCAACAATGCTGTTTTTGAAGGACTGACAAAAATTCTAAATAGATATCAGTTAATTCATCAGATTGGTTCCTTAGACTATCAAACCGGTAAAGATAGATTGGAAACTTTACCGGAGAAGCTTAAGCGACGTTACCAGATTTTTGAATTTGCCTCTGATTTGCCCCGTTTGATGCATTTTGCTGATTTGGTCGTCGCTCGTGCCGGGGCTAATACTTTGGCTGAACTGGCCATACTCGGCAAACCATCAATTTTAATCCCTTTGCCCGGTTCAGCGGCTGATCATCAGCGCCGCAATGCCCTGACCCTTAAAGGGGTCGGAGCTATTATCTTTCTTGATCAAGCCGAACTTGATGGCGGTTCTTTACTGGCTCAAATTAAAAAAATCCTCACCGACAAAAAATTATCCAAAGACTTATCCATTAGCATTTCCCGATTGGCTAAACCTAAAGCCGCTGAGCGAATATCGGAACTAATTTTAAGCCAAAAATAAACGGCTCCCGCCCATATTGCTTACGCAAAATAAGGCGGGCAGGCATTCATTCGCCGTTTATTTTTTGGCTGTTTTTTTATGATTCTTGATCGGCCCAAATTTTGGGCCGCAAGGATTTAAGACTTTTAAAAGATAAAATCAGATTGACGGGCGAGATTTTTATTGTTATGTTCTGGCTACCTTAAAAATTGGGAGGAGATTAGAGATGTCAGAAGACTTCGCTTTAGTGGACAGCGGGCGCCTGGTGAAGGCCCGGACCCAAATCAAGTTTTCTGATTACCAAGCCACCTGTTGGGTGGTAATCAGGATGCTAGCGTTGACCGAGAATCATCCTCTGAACGTGTCTATGAGGGCCGTTCATTTGGCAGTAGCTGAAGATCAAGGAGTTGAGCCTCGGGAAGTTATGACACGACGTTATGATTTCAATCTCGGCCTCAGGGCCGAAGCCGCTTATCGAAAATTTTTTAGGGAATTGGAATATTTCTTGGACAACCAAAGCCCCCTCTTTAAATTTTGAAAACGCCCGATTGGCTGGGCGTTTTTTCTTTTTGTTATAATGACTATTGTATGACACGGCAGTGGAATTTTAGAAAGTTGAGAGCCCAGCGACGGAAGAAGTCGTCGCTTTCGGATATTATCGTCAATGTTTATGGGCGAAAAATGGAACGGCAAAAGCCATGGTCAGCTTTTTATCAAAAAAAACGATCAAAATCCGTCTGGTCAAAATTGGCGTTGTCCAAAATCAAATACTCGCCGATAATGATTGTAGCTTGGTTGAGTCTTTTCTCCATCTTGAGCTACGCGCTTTTTTTCTCCGATCTTTTTTTGGTTCAAAATCTGGAAATCTCCGGTAACCATTTTGTAGAAACGGAGGCCGTCAGAAAAGAGATTTTGCCCGAAGGGCGAAGGCTGAACTGGTTACTTTTCGGCGCGGGGCGTCTGAATGATCAATTGAAAAGCGCTTTTTCGGAGATTGATGAGGTGAGTTTTGAACGCATCTGGCCGAGTACTTTGCGCGTGACCATCGCCGAACAAGATACACCCATCATCTGGGAAACGAACAATCAGCAGTTTCTGATTACACGCGAGGGTTACGTTTACGATGTGATGCGGCCGGGGGTTGTGGCTCTGATTGTCAAAGATGACAAGAATCTGCCCGTTAAAGTGGGAGAACGGATTTCGACGGAGGATTTTGTGAATTTTGTGACGCGACTAGCCTCCAATCTGCCGCGCAAAACGGGGCTGACAGTGCAACAGGTGCGGGTGCCGGAAACGACTTTTGAGATTGAAGTCGAGACAAACCAGAGCTATTATCTCATTTTCGACACCGGCCTTTCTCTGGATCGTCAATTGGATAATCTGGCGAGATCGCTAAATTATTTAGAAGATAATACGGTTTATGTCGATTTGCGCGTGCCGGATCGGGTCTTTTATAAATAACATGCTATGATATGAAAAGCTTACGGCTTTGATATCCGCCTTTTGTCTGGATTGAATCGGGAGTGGGGAGCGGCAAGGCGATTTCCGGTTTTCAATCTTCAGTTTATCTAAGTTCCAAATCTCAGACTCTGGCGTCAGTCTATAAACTTAGGAGGTAAAAATGCCAACGGATAGATCTCTCGACAAAGCTCGAGACCTACGACAAGTTTCTTTTTATCGTAAATATCGGCCGATGACTTTCGGTGAGGTTTATGGTCAGAGCAAAGTCAAGCAAACCTTGCAAAATGCAGCAGCGCACGGTACGGCTGGGCATGCTTATCTCTTTGCCGGTCCGCGAGGTACCGGCAAAACGACTTTGGCGCGCATTTTCGCCAAAGCCCTCAATTGTTTGCAGCCCGCTAAAGGTGAGCCGTGCAATCAATGCGCGGTCTGTACGGCCATTAACAAAGGCGCTGCCTTTGACTTGATTGAGATCGATGGCGCCTCTAACCGTCGCATTGATGATATTCGTGAGCTCAAGGAGCGAATTGACCAAGTCCCGAGTGTGCAAAAGTATAAAGTTTATATCATCGACGAGGTCCACATGTTGACCCCAGAGGCCTTCAATGCATTGCTTAAAACTCTGGAGGAACCACCGGCTCATGTGATTTTTATTATGGCCACGACAGAGATTCACAAGGTACCGGCCACAATTATTTCTCGAGCCCAACGTTTTGATTTTCGCTTTTTGGCTTTGGATGAAATCAAGGCGAGTTTAAAAAAAGTTGCCCAGATTGAAAAAATCAAAATCGACGATGAGGCCATTGAGCTTATCGCCGAGCAGGCCGGTGGGGGATTGCGTGATGCTTTGGGGCTTTTGGAACAGGCCCACACTTTCACAACGGGACAGATCGATAGTGCGGAGTTGACTAATCTTTTGGGGCTCTTTGATTTGCATGAGATTGTCGCCGTGATGGAGATGGTTTTGGCTGGTCGGGGCAAAGAGGCCTTGCAGGCGGTGGGCCGTTTTTATAATTCGGGGCACGATCTGACTCTGATGCTTGCGACCCTGAGCCGTTATTTACGCGGTCTGATTTTGCTCAAATTCGGAGAGAGTAGCCGTCTCTCTTTGAATGATGAACTAACGGCAAAGTCGGCGGCTCAAGCTAAGGGTTTGCGGACCGACCAACTGATTAATCTGGTCAAAAAGGTCATTGAAGCGGAACGTCAAATAAAGCTTGTGGCCCATCGGCATTTGGTCGTTGAGCTCTTGGTTTTAGAGATGCTGGCAGTTTTGGAGGGTGGCGCCGTGGCCACCGTTCCCGACATATCTTCACGACCGAAAAAGGTTGATGGCAAAGTGGATGAGGCAGAGCTTCTTAGCACTCTTAAAAAAATCAACAATGGCTTTAATCTGATTCTGAACGGTGCGAAGCTGTTGTCTTTTGAAGATAATGAGCTGACCATCGGCTTGGCTTGCGATATGTACCAAAAAAAGTTTAAAGAGCACTTGGAGGCGGTACATGCGCTTTTAAAAGCCGATTTCGGCCTAGACGATGTTAAAATAAAATTCGAAGTTATTGGATTTGCCAAATCTTCCGAAGAGAGTTCGGAGGAGTTAGCCAAAGAGGTTTTTGAATTAAGTTAATTTATGGCAAGCACAAAGAACAACCCGGCTCCTTCCTCGCCCAAAGTTCCGCCACAAAATCTGGAAGCGGAGAAATCTCTTTTGGGCTCGCTTCTTCTTGAAAAAGACGCCGTTCTTAAAATTGCTGATATCTTGATGGCGGAAGATTTCTATGATTTACGCCATGGTGAGATTTACGGTGCTATCTTGGCTTTGTACGAAAAAAGAAGCCCGATTGATGTACTCACTTTGACCGATTACTTAAAAGACAAGAAACGGCTCAAGGATGTCGGCGGGGCGACTTATCTGGCGGAACTTGTCTCCGGAGTGGTCACCTCGGCTAATCTGGTGAGCTATGCTCAAATTATCGTTCAGAAGGCGACTTTGAGGCGACTAATCAACGTTTCCAACAAATTAAATATTCTCGGTCATGAGTCTGATAGAGACGTGGCTTTGGTGATGGATGAAGCCGAAAGAGAGCTTTTTAATGTTTCTAAAAAACAGTTAAGACGCAATTTTGTGCCCATCAAAGAAATCTTGAGCGACTCTTTTGATCGGATTGAATCATTGCACAATGAAAAAGGTTCGCTTAGGGGTGTCCCGACCGGCTTTCGGAAGTTGGACAATATCCTTTCCGGTTTACAAAAATCGGACTTGGTGATTTTGGCAGCTCGCCCTTCTGTCGGTAAAACCTCTTTGGCGTTAAATATGGCCCTAAACGCCGCTAGTCAAGGCCTGACCGTTGGTGTTTTCAGTCTAGAGATGTCAAAGATGCAGCTGGTCGAGCGGCTCTTGGCCGCCGAAGCCAGGGTTGATTCTTGGCGATTGCGTACTGGTAACTTGAGTGATGATGATTTCCCGAGACTTGGCCGTGCCATGGGTAAGCTGTCTGAAATGTCGCTTTATATTGACGATTCGGCCAATCTCACGGCTATGCAGATTCGGACCAAAGCTCGTCGTTTGCAGGCCGAAAAAGGTTTGGATTTAGTGATTGTCGATTATTTGCAGTTGATGGATTCTTCGGTCAGAAACGATAGTCGCGTTCAAGAGATTTCGGAAATTTCTCGTTCTCTGAAAGGTTTGGCGCGCGAATTGGATATTCCGGTTTTGGCTCTCTCCCAGCTTTCACGAGCGGTTGAGCAACGTCCGAACAAGAGGCCCCAGCTTTCGGACCTGAGAGAGTCTGGCTCCATCGAGCAGGATGCCGATGTTGTGATGTTTATTTATCGGGAAGATATGTATGACCGCAATTCAGAAAATCAAAATATCGCTAATATCTTGATTGCCAAACATCGCAACGGTCCAACCGGTGAGATCGACCTTTACTTCCAGAAAGAAACGATGCAGTTTAAGAATCTTGACTCCCGCGTTGAAGAGAGCCAGCCCCAAGGGGATGTTCCAACGCAGGGGCATGAGGCTATGCCAATGTCGGTGGGAGAAACGATGGTCGGTCAGACCGAAAATCTAAAGCAGGCGGGGGAGGAGCGCGCAGGAGTCCAGAGCTAGTCTTGTAGTATAATAAAGGAGTCTATGAGGAACAAAAAACCAAAAAAAGTTTGGCTGGATTTGGCCGAAGGCAATCTTCAGTTCATCTTGGGCGGGTTTTTGGTGTTGGCGGTGGCTTTCGGGTTTGCTCAAGCCGCCAATACGCTAATTTATGCTTTTGACTTCGGGACGATTGCGCCAAATACCACCCAAAGCGGTTATTTACGGATAACGGGAGCCAATGTTTATAATGCGATCAGCGGCTATGGCTGGTTGCAGAGCGATCTATCCGAAGAGGACAATCCCGAGGTGGCCAATTTTTTAGAAAGAGATATGAACGGTTCATCAGCGACGAAGGAGTTTAAAATTGACTTGGCCGACGGCTTTTATCGTCTGGGTTTTGTGAGCGGTGGTCTGAACTTCAAGTATACGACCGTTATCAAGGCCGAGGTGGACTTTGGGACAACTATTGTTTCGGAGACCAGTCAATGGGTGAGGCGAAATCTTGATATTGAGGTAACTGATGGTCAGCTGAACCTCACCTTTTCAAGTGTCGCTGGCGCCAATTGGGCGATCAACGCTTTGACGGTTACGTCTATTGACGCGCCCTTAGCAAGCGGAACCTTGGCGATCAATCCGCAGAATGTCAATTTGGGGGTAGGGGATAAAGTGACTTTGATCGCCAATCGGGCGGGGGTCAGCTGGGCCTCTGATAATCTGGCGGTAGCCACGGTCAATGGTCTGGGCTTGGTCACGGCGGTGGGGGCGGGACAGGCGACGATCACGGCGACCCTTGGTGCTCTGTTGGCGACAAGCAGTATCAATGTTGCGGCTCGGGAGGTGATTGATGATTTTCCCGACCAAACTCCGCCAACGGTTATTGATGAGGATGGTGTCGATGAAACACCCCAGACGGTTGATGATGACCAGCTTGTCGGAGCGGACGACTTGCAAACAATCGCAACCGAGCAAACTTTTGTGGCTAGAGTTATTGACAATCTTTTTGCATCAGCGCTGAAAAGCGGGACCATTCAGACGGCTGGCGATTATCCATTCGAGCCGATTTATGAAGAAAACCAGCCTAACAATTTCTGGGGCAGTATCTTCGGTTTTGTTGGCGTAGCGCATTAAATGACTTATAATGAAAAGAAGGATGGGCAAATTTATATCTGATTTCAGGGCTGAATCTAAACGTCAGGAGACATTTCGCAATTCTTTTTGGCGGCTTTTAAGTGTTATCCTGATTTCAATCGTTATTATCCAGTGGGCCGGTCCGTACATTCTTTTTTACGGCACAAACGTTCCGCGATAAGCGGGGTGACTTAAAAAAATCGGGCCAAGACGTCCGTCGAGGCGTTTTTTTAATTTGGGAGAGGTTTTTGTGATAAAATCTAAAAGTATATAAGACTAAATTTTGTTTATGCGGTCAATCAAGAAAATTTTTAGTTTGGTTTTTGCAACGGTGTTTGTTTTCTCGGCCTGTTCTGCGCCGAAGTCAAATTTGCCCAATCGTTTGGTGACGATTGAAACGAGCAGGGGGAATATCGAGCTTGAACTTTTTAGCAACGATGCTCCAAAAACCGTTGAAAACTTTGTAAAGCTGGCGGAAGATGGCTTTTATGACGGATTGACCTTTCATCGGGTAGTCGAAGATTTTGTGATTCAGGGAGGCGACCCAAATGGAGACGGTACCGGTGGTCCCGGCTACACCTTCGCGGATGAAATCAACGCCAAGTCTTTGGATTTATCAACAGACGAGATTAAAGTTCTCAAAGAGCTTGGTTACCGTTACGATAACCGATTGAACTCTCATCGTCACGAAGCCGGCGCTCTGAGTATGGCCAACTCCGGTCCGAACACCAACGGGAGCCAATTCTTTATCATCACCACCAAAGCGCAGAGGCATCTTGATGGTCGGCATACCGTCTTCGGCCGAGTGGTCGGTGGTATGGACGCGATTCTAAAGATTGTCAAAGGCGATGTGATGACCAAGGTGACGGTTGCGCCTTTGGACGCCTGAGCAGGAAGCCAACGAGAGTCAAGAAAATTAATTTTGAGGAAGGAAGATATGAACGTTTTTGGGAATGCTAAAAAACTTTGGGAGTTAAAACAAAAGGCCGGCAAGATTCAAAAAACCTTGCGAGAAAAACTCATTGTTTCCGAGCAGGGCGAGGGAAGGGTCAAAGTGACTTTTAACGGTGAGCAAAAATTACAAAATATCGAGATTGCCGATGAGCTCTTGGCACTAGAGCGCAAAGAAGAGATGTTGCGGTTACTCAAAAACGGCATCAGTGATGCCGTCAGCCGCGCTCAGCAGGTTGCCGCTAATGAGATGAAAGAGATCGCCGGCGATCTGAACATACCGGGCCTTTAACTGAAGGGAGGGGAAAGCGTGAGTCGTGTTATCCGAGCCAATTTTTTGCTTCAAGCTTTGCTGGTCACATTTATGTGGTCAGCTTCAAAAATTGTGATCAAGATTGGGCTTGGCTCCATTTCGCCCTTCATTCTGATCGGTTTGGTCTCGGGGGTGAGCTTTCTGTTTCTTTTTATCTACACCATGATTATCAAAGCTGAGAAACGTCGCGTAGCGGTCGATCGGGGGCTTATCAGTCTACTGGCCATTAGCGGTGTCGTTGGCTTTGCGGCGGCGCCGCTTTTCGCTACCATTGGTCTTAAATTTGTCAGCGGTTCGACGGCCGGTCTTTACGCAGGCCTAAGTCCGGTTTTGGCAATTATTTTGAGTAGTTTGATTATACGAGAATTACCGAGAACGGTACAATGGTTCGGTATTTTGCTCGCTCTGGTCGGTGTCTATATCTTTCTCTCCCGCGATTTTTTTTCGGCCACTTTTTTTGGCGTCTTAATGCTTTTCTTAGCGGAACTGGGATTTGCTTTGGAAGGAGTCTTAAATCGTTATATGCTGGATCTGGGTAACGGCAATCCGGTGATGATGACGCTCATTCAAAGTGGGATTGGAGCCGCGGTGCTGATTCCGATTGGCTTGGGGGTCGATGGTTTGCCGATCCTTAATCTGCGTCTTGTTTTGATTATAATTTTTTTGGGGACTATTTTTGCTTTCGGCGGATTGATGTGGAACCATATTCTTGATGTTCTGAAAGCCTACGAAGCGGCCATTTTCCAGACGACGATGGTGGTCCAGACGTCTCTGCTCTCTTTTTTCTATCTTGGTGAGACCATTACTCAGGTTAACATCGTGGGTATGACAATCGTTATCGCCGGTGCGCTACTGGTTGTTTGGCCGATTCTGCACGGTCCGGGTCAGCCCAAGTCGGCAATTTCTAAAAGCCCGGGATGAGAATAAAGCTTTACGATTCTTTAAGTAAGAAGAAAAAGACTCTGCCAAGTCGTGATATCTCTTTTTACAGTTGTGGACCGACCGTCTATAATCGGGCGCATATCGGTAATTTTCGGACCTATGTTTTGACCGATGTTTTGATAAAGTTTTTGAAAAACGCGGGCCGGCGGGTTAATTGGGTGATGAACCTTACGGATGTTGATGAGAAAACGATTGCCGCGACTCGCGCGCATTATGGCGCGAACGCCGGGACGCGCGATCTCAAAAAACTTACCGGGCACTTTACGGGACTTTTTAAAGATGATGCCAGAGCGTTAAATATCGACCCGCCGGATAAATTAATAGCCGCGACCAGTCGGATGGGGGAGATTGTCAAAAATATCAAAACGCTCATTTCCAAAGGTTATGCTTATCATTACGGCGACTCCATTTATTTCGATATTAAACGTTATCACGGCGAGTTTAGGGATTATGGAAAATTGGCGGGTAGGGGTTTCTTAAGCGGACGGAGAGCTCGAGCGAGGGTTGATCTGGATGAGTATGACAAGCGTCAGGTCAACGACTTTGTGCTTTGGCGCGGGTATGACCAAAAACGTGATGGCAATATTTTTTGGGATGACCCGATTTTGGGTCGCGGTCGGCCAGGTTGGCACATTGAGTGTTCCAGCATCTCTTTGAGTGAATTCGGGGCGACGGTAGATATTCATAGCGGTGGCGTGGAACACCTCTTTCCGCATCACAGCAACGAGATTGCCCAGTCACAGGCGATTACGGGGTATCGACCCTTTGCCGGTCTCTGGCTACACTTTGAGCACCTCTTGGTTGGCAAGAAGAAGATGGCGAAGAGTCTGAAAAATTTCATCACCTTGAGCGATCTGACCAAAAAAAAGTTTCGTTCCTTGGACTTACGATTTTTGTATTTAAGCGCTGACTACAAAACAAAGCAAAATTTCACTTGGGAGGCCTTATCGGCGGCCCAGGAAGGCCGCCGTCGCCTCTTGGACATTATTTCGCGAGCTAAATCCGGTGGTGTCTCGACGAAGATTCGTAGAGAATTTTTGTCTGCTTTGGCGGATAACTTCAACCTGCCGAAAGCGGTCGCCATTTTCTTCCGCGAGATAGAGAATTTTTCCATTCAAGATTTCAATTGGTTCAATCAAATCTTGGGTCTTTTCAGAGCTTCGGAAATTACGGAAATGGAAATGGTCAAGCGTCGCTTGATGCATATGTTGGGTAGACAGCTCAAAGAAAGAGAAGCGGCTCGCAAGAAAGGCAACTATAAGAAGGCAGATCAGCTGCGCCAACAGATCAATCGCCGCCTAAAGCGCGAGGGCTGGCAATTGGCCGATATGCCGGAGGGTCCGGGACTGATTGCCCTATGAAGAAAAAACCGATTGCTATTTTTGATATTGACGGGACCATCTTTCGCAGCTCACTCACGATTGAGCTTTTGGAATTGATGAATGAAAAAGGGGTGGTAAGCTCTGCGTCAATGAAAAAAATCCGTCAAAGCCAAAGACGTTGGCAGAATCGCGAAAGCACTAATAGTTATGAGTTATATCTAGAAAAAATTTGGCAAACTTATCAAAAGAGCCTGACTCGCCAATCTAGGGCTAAGATTGTGGCTTTGGCTCGAAGAGTCTTGGCCGAACAGAAAGCGAGAACCTATGTCTATACGCGCGATCTGTATCAAAAATTACGCCGAACCCACATCCTGATTGCTGTCTCCGGCTCACCAACCGAAATTGTAGAGGCCTATAATAAATTTTTGAAATTTGATTATGTTTTTGGGACTGTTTTTGAAGTCGATAACCGAGGTCGCTATACCGGAAAAATCTTAGTCAAGCCCAGCGACAATAAGAAAAAATTTATTTTGGATTTTCTGGACCGCTCTGGCCATAATTTAAAAAATTCCTACGGGGTGGGGGACACCAAAAGTGATGCCAAATTTCTCTCCATTGTTGAACATCCGATTGCTTTTAACCCGACTAGGGGTTTTTATAAACTTGCCCGCCGTCGAGGCTGGAAGATCGTGGTTGAACGCAAAAATGTGGTTTATCAGCTTTAGAAGCTGACTATTATGCTAGCTAGCATAATAGCAAAGATGTGAAAATGTCTAAAAATGATTAAAAAGTAAACAGCTCACTAATTGGAATAAGGAATCAGGAAGCAGGAATTAGGCAGAAAATAAACGGCTCATTTTTTGAGCCGTTTATTTTTGGCTTTATTTTAGCTCTGGTGCTTATATTCCATATACCCCTTGACAAAAAAGTTATTATATAGTAAGTTTTAAACACAGACGTTAGCTCTGGGAGCCAACATCTGAAATTTGAAAATTTAAAGGAGGAGGCATCCATGCGCCGATATATCTTTTTGCTGACGGCGCTGATCATCAGTGCTGTCCTTTTCCTTGGTTGCGGAGCTGGCTCCGTGACTAACAACAACGATGATCAGAGGGTCATCGTGTTAACTCCGGAAAATTCGATTATTGTCGTTGACGATAGGAATCTGACTGTTCGACCGGGTCTCGTTGACCCGCCGCATGCGGCGGGGCCGACTGACGTCCTGTCGGCCCGAATCATGGGTATTGACGGTGTCCCCGCCGACTGGTTCGGCGGGCTGACTCTCGAATATACCGAGGCTACCTGGGCAACAACCCCCTACCAGGGGGCCAATGGCTATCTTTGGCGAGAGGGAATTGAATTCGGCTTTATAGCCGAAAACAAATCGTTCTTCCCGCTTCGAGCAGAGTGGGAAGTCTCCCAGGTTGAACCCTGGGAGATCCCGGAGATGAGTTTAGGGAGTATCCTCGTCTCTCCGAGGACGAGGACGAAAATCTCCCTGGCCGGGCCACTGGCGGCCCGGGTCGGGGCCAAATGGCACCTGGAAGTCTCCGGCCCCGGCGCCTCGATGTTGTCGCGGGACATAGAGGTCCCGCGGCCCGAGGGGCCGTTCCCGGTCTTCTGGGAAACGGTCGGCTCCGACGACGAGGTGATCGTTGGAGTGAGGAACGAAGGTACCGATCCATGGATCGGTAATTTTTCCTATCGGTCAGAGTTTGCAGAAATGCGAGCTCTGGTCGACGGGGAGTGGTTGGGGATACCGGAGAGTATCATCCTCGACACAACCAGCTACGAGGGCTGGTTGTGGGGGGCAAGTCCCGGTCTTCCCGCCGAGGGCGGGAACTGGAAAATTATTTATTCGCTTCGGGCTTTCTGGCCCGGGGCGGAGGACGTCGACTGGGACTCCCATCCCGAGCCGGAGTTCACCCTTCTCCCTCCGGACCCGCCGGAGGAATGAATGCACCTTCTGCCAGTTTTAAACTGGCGCACTAAAGCCCGCTTGCGCGGGCTTTTTTCTTTTGTAAGATAACATTCTCATAATCTTGAGATTGTGAGAATGTTGTGAACATAAGTATTGGGGACAAAAAATAACCCCGCAACTGCGGGATTATTTTTTTAGATAAGTCCGTTTTCTAAACTAGGCAAAGTAGGGCAAGGTCATCATCCAGCCGAGGACAAAGAAGACAACGATCCAAAAAATGGCCTTCATCAGCAGGGTGTTGAAGTTCTTGCCGTCCATCATCACCCAGTTTATGCCCATCACCGGTACGGCGAAAGCCAGCCAAGCCCAGAAAGCATAATTCCAGACACTGGCGAAGGCCGTTTGTCCATAAACCGTCCAGAAACCGTAGGCAAAGAGCAGAGAAAAGATAACCATCCAAACCCTGGCATTGCCTGTCGGCATCTTTTTGCCCTTTTCCGGAAAGACCATCATCCAGAGCCATTTGACAATCCAGAAAGCAATCGCGCCGGCAATTATAAAAGTAAGCATAATTTCTCCTTTAGTTGATATAACACAAAAAGTTTCTCAAATTAGCATAATTATAACACATTTATTGTTTTTGGCAATGAGGTGGGGAAGTGTGGTAAGATGGTTTTATGAAAAAGATGGTCTTGGCTTTGGCTCTGGGTTTCACGCTGATGGCGGCGGGATGTCAGCCGGCCGTGGCGGTTGACTTGCCTCTCTCAAAAGAAACGAAGTATTACGGTGCTTCCTGGTGCCATTACTGCGCGGAGCAGAATCGGATCTTGGGAGATCAAAAAGAAAAAATTACTTATATTGAAAGCTCGCTGGGAGCCACCTCCAGTAGCGGTCAGACGCCGGAAGCGATTGCTGCCGGTATCAGAGCGTATCCGACGTGGGTTTTCGTTGACGGTTTCCGTCACGAAGGTGTTTTGGAGCTTCAAGAATTGCGAGATCTAATCATTGAGCACAGCCCGACAGTTTCCGAGTGAGGCAACGTAATTAAGAGTTGCCAGAGTTTTTTCCATCCCGTCGCAATCCGACGGATTTTTAAAATCGGCAGAGAATTGCATCGGAAAGCTCTCCATAATGCGGATATCGGCACGATAAAGCATTGCCAGATTGGCCAAATCGTCAAGCTCCACTTGATCAACCGTTTCGCTCAAGGTGCCACTTAGACGATAGCCGGTAGTTTTATTCGGCCAATCGAAGCTCATCAGGGTCAAGATAAGGGCGATGGTGAGCACGGCTAAGATTGTATAACTAAACGTTTGTTTCATAAGCTACTTTGGGCTGTTTTCTTTTAACCAGTTAAAAAGATATTCGGTGGCGACAACATCATCTTCATTATAATCAATGATGTCTTGCAGGATTTGGCGGTTACCGGTTTCCAGCCACTTCTCGTACCAGAAAATACTTTGCGCGCCACCGGCTTTTTGGTGTCGCCACTTATAATTCACAAAACGGGATTTCGCCAAATCTTTGATGGAGTAAAAATAAAGCGGAAAGATAACGCTCTCTTTGACGATGCGTAGTAAATCGATTAGACGGCTTTCGTCCATAAAAATGTCTAGCTCCCTAGAGCCACCGTATTTCTCGCTTAATCTTTTGAGCACGGTTTTTTCATAATCGGCGTAATGATAGACGATGTAATCTTCGGGCAGGGTGGGGAGCCAAGCCAAAAATTCGCGCCACATCCTTTCTTCATCTTCCGGCTTTTCAGCCAAAAAATATTTGAACTTCTGTTCTTCGCCCAGCCAAAAGCCAAAAAGATATTCCACGCCCAAGAGGGGATCGCCCTCAATGTCAAAATAAATTTTGTAATCTTTCTCCGGAATCTTGGGCTTGCCCAGCCAGATAATTTTATCTTCCTGCAGGGATCTCGCTTGCTCGACGATCTGTCGCCAAGTTTTGGGACTGATTTTGAGCTCGGGCTTCTCGGGATCGAGCCTGGCGATATCAGCCACCGTCTCATAACCGGCATCGCGCAATTTGTCCAGAGTCGTTTCGCGAATGTTATAAATCAAGGCGGCGTCGTTGGCTTTTTCGCACTCTTCGATACAAAGGTGTCCCCAAGGGCTTTCGCGCCGGCAACCGCTACGCAGGTGCAGAGATGGCTTACGGCCCTTGATGATGTCAGCAATTTCGTTAGCGCGGACCATCATTTTCTGCATCGCTTCATCATCAATCCTTATCTCCAGGCGCTCTTTTTCCGTATTGATAATGGCGGAAATCTCTGGGCGGTGTCCCTGAATTTCTGCCAATAATTTGGCATAAAAAGCCAGCTGATGTTTGTGCTCGGTTCGCGGTTCTTTGGAATTCTTAATCTCAACCGGAATATAAAAATAATTGCCAAGTTTTGATGGTCCCGGCATTCTTTCCAGCAAATCTGGCCGGCCACGCCAGATCAAATCACTCTCGGCCATTTCCAACGTGCCTTGATAAATCCTGGTTGCGCCCTCTTTCATTAGTTTTAAGGTTGCGCCGACCGCTTTTCTCGGTTCGACGACTTTGACTTCGGTAAATTCTAAATCTTCGATAACCTCCTTTTCGTGCAAGACGCCTTGCTCCATCAGTTTGAGCGTCAGCTCCGAGAGTTCGCCCTTGGACTTCTCGTCGGTATAAAGGTCATGATAAATCCACGCCGGACACATCATGTATTCGGTGAAAAGGTGGGGAGAGATAACTTTGGTCTCTTTATCGGTTTTCATAAACTTTAATCATTATAACAGCAGGTATGACAAAACCGTCACAATCTGAGTTTGGCTCTTGCTATTTTTAAAATATGTGTTACACTCTTTTGTGACTTAAGGTATCTCGTTTTTTGTAAGGAAGATGGAGAGAAGGGTTCGACTTAGGTGCGTATAGAAAATATTTTGTGACGGAAACTACATGGAAGAAAACAAGAAAAAGCTGTTTGTTGGTAGCCTGAGTTTCGACACCAGCGAAGATGCTCTTCGTGGCCTGTTTGAGGGCTTTGGGACTGTCGAATCAGTAGCCATCATCAGAGATCGCGACTCCGGTCGTTCCAAGGGTTTTGGTTTCGTAGAGATGTCCACCCCAGAAGAGGCGCAAGCCGCTGTGGACGGTCTGCACGAGAAAGAATTTGATGGCCGCAATTTGGTTGTCAACATTGCTCGACCAAAAGCCAACTAGACTAAAATTTTAGTTGAGTTATAAATACGCTCCAACATTTTGTTGGAGCGTATTTAGTTCAAAAATATCCAGATACCCAAGGCCAGCATGATCAAACCGGCGACGAGGTGAAGGAGGCGGAGATTTCTATTTTGCCACTTAGAGGCCCTGGCAACATTGGTATAGCCAAAGTGCATCAACAACACGATAACGATGAGGGGCAGAACAAAAATCAAATTGTAGTAAATCAGAGTTGCGATAACCGGGGGCAGGGTGTAGCCGTTGGAGAGCAAGCCCAAAACGAAAATATAGGGTCCGCCGGTGCAGGGAAGCTCGCAGAGAGTGACGATGATGCCGGCCGTGAAGGCGCCAAGTGGGGAAGTAACGTTTCTTAAAATCTTTTTCATCCAGGGTCGCCATCGTCTCGGAATCTCGGTGACGAAACCAAGTCCACCATGCCAAAAGTAATCTTTGATGTTAGCTAAACCGACGATGATGGCGATGAGTCCCACAATGCGGTGTAACCAGCCACCCAGACCGGTAAACTGAATCGTGCCCCATAGGCCCAAACCAATGGTGAAATAAGTGAGGTAAAGCGCCATGATAAAGCTGGCGCCGGCCAGTAGCGCCTTCTTCCTGTCGCCGAGAGCAAGTAGTCCGCCGAGGAGCAAAAGCAGAACGGCAATGGCGCAGGGATTGATGGAGTCCACCAAAGCGGCGCCGGTGATGAGCGAAATATCTATGGAATCGATGTTGTTGCCAAGAGCACTGCAAGTATTGCTGAACATAATTAAAGTATAGCACCAGAAAATATAAAGCGACGGTGTTAAAATAAGTGTGTGATTATTTTTGACTATGGGCAAGAAAGGATATCGTAAATTAACCCCTGAAGAGGAGAGAGTAATCGTCGGCAAGGGGACGGAGGCGCCCTTCTCTGGCGAATATGAAAAGCATTTTGAGAAAGGCACTTATCACTGTCGGCGTTGTGGAGCGGCGCTTTATAAATCAAGTGACAAGTTTGACGCTCATTGTGGTTGGCCGAGTTTTGATGACGCCATTTCGGGAGCGATCAAGCGCGTGCCTGACCCTGACGGTCTTCGCACGGAAATCATCTGCGAAAATTGCGGCGGACATCTTGGCCATGTTTTTGAGGGCGAAGAGTATACGAATAAAAATATACGTTACTGCGTGAATTCTATCTCTTTGGATTTTAAAAAAGATGACGAAGAAAAGTAAAAAAATAGTGTTGGCCGGCGGTTGTTTCTGGGGGCTGGAGGAGCCCTTTCGTGGATTATCGGGCGTGCTTGATACGGAAGCCGGTTACAGTGGCGGGTATAATGAAAACCCCACATACGAAAATCATTCAGGCCATGCTGAGGCTTTAGAAATCACTTATAATCCGGATAAGATTTCTTATAAAGAGCTTTTGGATTTCTTCTTTCGTATTCATGACCCGACCACGCTCAACCGACAGGGGAACGACATTGGTCGTTCATACAGATCAGCCATTTTTTATGGTAGCGAAGAAGAAAAGAAAGAGGCCGGAAAATTTATTGACTTAGTTAATAAATCCGGTCGCTGGCAAAGTCCGGTGGTAACCACCTTGGAGCCATTAATCAGATTTTGGCCAGCCGAAGAAGGGCATCAAGATTATTTACAAAAAAATCCCAATGGCTATACTTGCCATTTTCTTCGCGGTGAGACTTATCTGAAATAAAATACCGTTCCCGTCATTCTGGGGAGTCCGTCAACCAACGGACGACTCCAGAATCTATGAATCAAAGATGAGATTCTGGACTACGCCAGAATGACGATAAAAATAAACGGCTCACAAATCGGAATCAGTCCCAAGGGGACCCCTTCGGGGGAATTAGTCAAAAAATAAACGGCTCAAAATTTGAGCCGTTTATTTTTATCGTATTTTTGCTAATTTTATTTCTCGGTCGGATAACCAGCGGCTGTCCAAGCGGCGTAGTTGCCCTCAAGACGATAAACCTCTCCGAAGCCGGCCTCAACCAACTTGGTGGCGCCGGAGATAGAGGCGCTGTCAATGCGGCAATAAACTAAGTAAGGCACGTTTTTATCCAAACTTGGGATGGCTTCGTCCAAAGAGCCGTCGCCAACAGGATGATTGATGGCGGCGGGCAAGTGTCCGTTGGCATATTGATCCGAAACGTCAAGAACGACGAGATTCTCTTTGTTCTCAATCAAATCCTTGGCCTCGGCCGGTGAGACGTCAATATAGTCTGTATTCCCGGTCGTGTTGTTGCCAACCGTCGTCGCACCACTACTAAGCCACCAAAGGCCACCAACCACCACAATGATTAAAATTAACCAGCCCAACATTCTCATAACTTTTTCTCCTAAAAGTTTATATTGGCTTCATTATACCAGATTTAGCTATTATCGGTCGTTATGGTTTAATGGAGATAATATTTAAATTAAACGGAGAATCAAAATAATGGCAAGAACGATTTATTTTTTCTTAGGCTTGATTATCATCGCCCTGGGCGTTTATTGGGCATTGGGTGGTTCTGGTGCTGAAAACGAACCCGTAGTTTTAAACGAAAATATTATGGTTGATGAGCCTGCCCTCAACGCCACGGTGACGAATCCGCTGATGGTCAGCGGCGAGGCGCGAGGTACTTGGTTTTTTGAAGCGTCCTTTCCGGTCAAGTTGTTGAACGCGAGCAGTGTCGAGATTGCGAGTGGTGTGGCCGGTACGACATCTGACTGGATGACGACCGATTTCGTGCCGTTCACCGCTACGCTGACTTTCCCACCCCAGCCGGCCGGGAGCAGTGGCACTTTGGTTTTGATCAAAGACAATCCAAGCGGTGAGCCGATTTATGATGATTCATATTCAGTCCCGGTTGCCTTTTGAAGCCGTCGTCATTCTGACTTGCGCCAGCCCTGTCGTAGCTCGAAGAGCGAAGTCGGGTCCAGAATCCTTCCCCAATTCTTGATTCATAATTCATAATTTCAGTTTTCCATGAAATACGCTTGGGCATTTTGGGGATTAATCATCTTGGCTTTATTGGTCTGGTCGGCTTTTCAATCTCGTTTTGGCTTTGTGGTTGTAAACGATCAAACGGATAGCACGCAAGATTCTTCGGTTGAGTCGATCCAAGATCAAAGTGAAGAAAAAATTGCTGATGAAGCCCACCTAGTTTTACCGGTTAATCAATTCTTCGCACGGATCACCAAGAAGCCCTTTGGTGTTTATATCACGCCAGAAACTTCACCGGTTCAGCCAGAGAAATTCACCGGCTACCATACCGGTGTTGATGTGGAGTTTGTGGATCTGGAATATCTGCAGAAGAAAAGTTCAAACACTTAAAAGGTGGCGGAATAAACCGATACGTCTACTACCACTGTTCTAACGGCAGACACAAAAAATGCCAACAACCATATATTCGAGAAGGCGAGCTCTTAGAACAATTTGTGGAATTAATAGATAAGATAGAACTAAACCGTATCGGTATGCGAGAACGACTCCAAATAGAAATAGATAGATTCAATAAATTTACCCAGGGAGTTCTGGGAATGAACCCAGATGACATCAAAACCCCAAAAGTGGATATTCGAACTTATGCAAAATATATGATTCGAGAAGGAACTACTGAGGAAAAACGAGAGATACTGGAAAATATAAAAACAGAATTAATACTGAAGGACAAAAGGGTATATCTATCTAAATAATTTTCCTAATTGCCATCATTCGTCACATTGTAAAATTCTAAACACCTTATCAGACGTTGAGATATTTTCTCACAGGTTTCGCAACTGTCTTAATATTTATGTTTCGCTCAACACAATAAGGAGACTTAAACCAATCTTTCAGCTTCTTTATTCCTCGACTAGAGTTACAACTTCCACAACAAATCGCCACGGTCGTAGGATTATTCCATGGCGGAAGATAGTTTAGATGTTCTATTGTTGCCCAATCTTTCCGCCTAATATCTGGATGAGGTTTTTTCATTTTTTTATGACAGTAGACACACTCTTTATCCCTTGCTCGAATTTTTTCTAATTCATCCTCAGGAATTCCGTATTTATTTTTCATATTACCCGATTAATCAATTTCTAATATCCTGAGGGGGATAGGTCTAATAACACTCGCACTTGTTGGCAGGGGCCACCCTACGCTTAACAGCTACGGAATGACAATTACCCTTTTATCCTTCTTCAAGGCTAGACCATTCCGAAGCCTTCTTGATCTTCCGAAGCTTTAGCGAAGGAGATGGCGAAGGATGGCAGGGCATAGTGGTTCAGACCCTCCCCCAAAGGAGTAAAAATGAGGGTATTGGGTAGGTCATCTGCCACTTGGGTTCATTATAGAACCTCTAAACGAAACCTGCTTTTTTAAGAGCTTTTTGGATGAGTTTAATTCTTTTTTCGTTTTGCTCATTTTCAACGAATCTCTGGTCTTTGCTGGCATATTTGTCATGTAAAATCTTAATCAGCTCACGGTAAATCTTCTGGAGTTCCCCCAGACTTTGTTTATTTGAGGGAAACTTCTTATTGTTAAATGAAAAATCGCTTCCAATAAAATTTCCGAAGTCTTGAATCGGCTTTTTAATTCTCTTCTTCCTGTCTTCTGGGTTGAGATATCCTATGCATCTTTCGTCTATGTGCTCGAGATGATTTCTGATAGTCCTTATATCAAAAACCTTATCCAGTTCCTTTTTCAATTTTCTGATATCAGGATCGTTGAGTTCGCGGGCAAGCTGATGAAGCAATTTGTAGCACTTATCGACACAAACAAAGAAAAAATGCGTATCGCAACCTAGGCGCGTTAACTCGAAGTTTCTTTTCATTAAGCCATGAAGAGGAAGTCCTTTTCGTAAAACAATCATCTTCTTGTTGATAGCTACTCTAGTGGTTTCTAGCCTATCCATCTCAAGCATCGCACCGTTGACATACTTTTCCAGAGTATTCAATAGAAGAAAAAGTTCTAGACTCTTTTTATGGTCTTTGTCTAAATAAAACACATACTTGGTGGCTAAATCAAACATACCTTATGGGGCGGACAGATTTAGTTAAGAATTGTTGTTCTTTTCTCTGCGTTCCTGAATGCTTTTTAACAACAAGGGGGCG
>Ga0210057_1001700_pt1 | contig 32813 bp, 25 predicted proteins | sample CryGeyCG2114_010_2_FD_183968 | JGI IMG/M metagenome (GOLD analysis project Ga0210057, IMG submission 183968) | Groundwater microbial communities from aquifer - Crystal Geyser CG10_big_fil_rev_8/21/14_0.10 (SPAdes) (version 2) | ecosystem: Environmental > Aquatic > Deep subsurface > Groundwater ... | reverse complement strand
CAAATAGCTCCAAAGTGTCGTAGTGAACAAGATAATAAAAAAAGAAGAGAAAATAATCGCTAAGTATTGATTGAGTGGCAGCAATTGGTATTTGGTATTTTTGAAAATGGCCAGGGTGATAAAAAATATCACCTAAAAATAACAAGAACGGATCCTTGATATAAGGCTCTAGTTGGCCAACGGCGTGAGCAATCCCTAATCTTTCTTTTTGCTTAACATAAGTAATATTCACTCCCAGTTTCTTACCGTTGCCAAAGTATTTTTTAATCTTGCCCCCCAGATGGCCAACCACAATATAGACTTCATTGATCCCCAAACTTTTCATTTCTTCAATTTGATACTGGATAATGGGTTTGTTGCAAACCGGTAAAAGCGGTTTAGGAAATTCAAAATTAAGCGGCTTAATCCGGCTACCTTTGCCCGCCGCTAAAATCACCCCGACAATCTTTTTGTTTGGCATCTTTTAAAAACTGCCAATAATTTTTATTCGATAAAGATAAAGTTTCAAGCGTAAATAAATCAAAAATTTAAAAACATTAGCTGAAGTTTTAAAAAGCTTTAAAGCCGTTGTCCCTTTTTTTCTTTCATAGTGAACCACACCGACTTCACCAACTTTGGCACCAAATTCAACCGCTTTAACCAATATCTCGGTGGGCGCCGGATAACCTCTGGCCTCAATGTTAACCCGCTTCAACAACTCGGCTCGATAAAGTTTTTGGGCACAATTGGTATCTTTAAAAGGCAGGCCAAAAACGAATCTCATCATGACATTAAAAATCCGATCGGCGGCCACCCGCGCGGCACTGTCTCTTTTTTGAAAGCGAAAACCAGTGACCAAGTCATAATTTTTTGAAAGTAACTTTTGATGTAATTTACTAAAGCCTTTAACATCAAACTGTCCATCAGAATCAAGAGTCATAATCAACTCGCCCTTGGCATGACGGGCAGCATTTTCTACGCCCGCTCCATAACCTTGATTGGGTTTATTTTCACAAACAACCAAATTGGAATATTTTTTCTGAAGTTTAGCTAAAATCTCACCGGTTTTGTCAGTGGATCCATCATTACAAATGACGATTTCTGCATCGAGTTTTTCTTTCTTGACAAAATCTTCCCACTCTTCAATTACTTCAGCGATAACCAGTTCTTCATTATAGGCCGGAGCAATAATAGATAAATAAGGTTTGTTTTTTCTTTGAGGCGCCATTTTTCTACACCAAATTATAACATCTATAAAAAAAATTGGGAAACTTCTAACCCATTTTGACTTTAGGCCTCGTCGTCTTAATAACTAAATAGCCGCCCATAAGCAAAAGTGTTATGAGGGAAACAAACCCTCCTAAATAAACATATTTTTGAGGTTTAAATTCCACTTTAATCTTAAACTCACCAACTTGATTGATGGGAAAACTATTAAGATTACCGAATTTTTTTGAAGAAATTATTTTTTCCTCTATTTTGGCTTGCCAAAGCTCATCATAAGTTTCGGAAAAAACAAGGGTGGCCGGCGGCTGGTCAATTTTAACGGAAACAAGATATTTTGTCGGATTAATCATTTGCCACTGAAGCTCGGGTATTTCTTGACCCACAGCAAAAAAATGACCTTCATATTTTGGTGTTTCGTAAACGGAAATTTTATCTGTAACCTCAATCTTTTTTAACCAAGGAATCGTGTCTAAAAATTGCTCTATTTCTTCCCTCTGCTGGGGATTGTACTCTCGTTCGGCAATGAAAATTTCTTCTTCGGAATCAAAAGGAACGACTACATATTTAACCGCCATTTGGGATAAAATTTCGACTGTTTTGGGATTTAAAAAATAGGAAAGTTCTCGAACATAACAGCGATCGTTAATTGGACAATTTTTACCCCATTTTTCTGGCATTTCCATCCCCAAAGAACAAAGAGGTTCTTGGCAAACGGAGTCAGTAACAAAGCCTTGCGCGCTAACGGCCGGATGATTATTACTATAAAGTCCAAAACGCTGTCTGGTTGGTACCCAAAAAGTGCGGAAAAAATCATCTTGATTACTAATAAATTCTCTAAGGCCAATATATTCAGTCGGTATTTCTTTTGCCCTAAAAGTACCTCCCAGTTGGCCTAACCAAGCTGGCCGAATTAAAAACAACCAATATATTAAAAAGGCACCAAGCACCAAGCACCCCCAAACCAGAGCCTTCGGCACGATTCGGGGCAGGCAAGCGCCGAATCTTTTGGAAAATTTCTTAGAAACTTGCTCAAGGGTAAAAGGAATTAAAATTGAGTAGCTTAAAGCCACTAAAACATAAAACTTAGTTGAATCACGAAATATATTCATCCCCGGAAAATGATTAAAAAGCCATAAATAAACTCCGCCGAAGGGCGGATTTGAGCCTTTAGCCAAAAAGGAGCCAATTAACGCCAGAAAAGCAAAAAAAGTAATTTGGGTTTTGGATTTGGAATTTTTGATCAACAGAAAACTAGCAAAAGCCACCATAGGAATCAACAAAAACTCTGGCCTCATAAAATAAGTCTTGCCAAAAATATTCTCCGGCCAATTGGGGTGAAACAAAGAAAAACTCTTAGAAAAATCAGTGAAACTTAAAAATTCTACCCACCCCTTGCCGGCATATTCTCCTAGAGGGAAAGAACTCGGAAATAAAAACAGAGGCAAGAGCCAGAATAAGTTAAGGCAAAACAAAAAAATAAGGGCGAGAATAGTAATCTTTAGGTATTTTTTAACATCAGTAGAAAAGCCAAAAAGCAGATGGTAAAGAAAGTATATACCTAGAAATAGAAAAAAAATATAAGCAACCCGAAAATCGACAGCAAACATCAAGGCCAAAATTAAAAAAAACCAAATTTTATCAGCTATTTTTGGGGGGCTTTTCTTAATACAATTAAAAAATAGACTGACGGCTAGAGGAAAAAGTGCGTAAGTTAAAGCGACAGTAATCTGACCTCCCGAAACAATGGTGAGAAAATAAGTATTAAAAAATAAAATCAGAAAAGAAAAAGGAAGAAATTTTGAAGAAAAAATTTTGACTGATCTTCGTAAAAAAAAAGCGCCAATAAAACTTAAAGAGATCAAAGGAAAAAGCCATAAAATTCTTTCGACAATATTAAAGTTAAAAAACTGTCCTAAAATTCCCAAAAAAAAGTTGTAGTAGAAAGACCCCTGAAATAAAAGGGCATTGCCGCCAAGGCCAAAACCTCTGAAAGTCTCCCAAGACAAAGGCGGACTTAAAAAATATTCTTTTAAATTGACGGGGTTAAAAAAACCTAAATCTCCTGAGGAAATAATTCCCGTTCCAAGCCATTGCCTAAAAACAACCACTACCAAGATAGCCACAATTACCCACAAAATTTTAGACATTTTTTTACCACTCCCAAAAATAAAAAGATATAAGCCGAAATAGCCACCTTCTCGGCAGTAAGGTCTTGTTCAAAAACGAGAAGAAATGGACAAAAAACAATTAGAATCAAACCAATTTTAATAAGAGCTGTTTCATTTAACTTGTTTAAATAAACACCCATTATCAATAAGGCCGTGGTAATTAAAATTGTCAGGTCGTCGATTGCTTTAAAAAATAAAACCTGGATTAGCATTACTGCTCCGGCTATTACTAAAATCCAAATTCTAATCTTTTGAAGGAACATTTTAAGGCTTTTCATAAAGATTTTACCCTTTCTAATAATAAATGCATATTTTCAGCGGCAAACGAAGAATTTTTCCTTAAATTGGATTCTTTGAAGGCCAACCATGAAAGTGAGTGGCCTAGCCTAACAAAAACTTTTTTAATCAAGCTTAATAAAGGATGTTTTTTATTATTGATTATTTCATTGGAGTCTCTTAAATCTTCGGTTATTTTTTCCCCTAAAGACAATCGCATTAATGTTTTGGGGATAAAATAAAATAAAAGCGCCTGTATTTGGCTAATAAAATGGACACTATAAAATATTTTATCGATTTTAAAATAATTTTTATTGATTAGCTTTAATATATCATTAATCTTAAACTGAAGGGTGTGACCATAAAACATCTTGGTTAGGTCTTTAAGGTAAGGAAATTGGTGACAAAACCAGGTTAAAGAAAAAGTATTTAATTCTATGGGAACAGAAAGGTAAAGATAACTTTGAGAATTATTTAAATATTTATAAACGTTATCAAGGGTCTCAATAGCATCCTTTTTGGTCTTGAGATGCTCCAGCAAATCAATCATTAAGATAAAATCAAATTTTTCTTTAAGGGGTATTTTTGCCGAATCAGAAACCTGAAACTTACCAATTTTAAGGTTTTTAGCATAATTAAGAGCAGTTTGGCTGATATCAGTTCCAAACAGGACAACTTTATTTTTAAACTGTTGCTTGATGGCTAGAAGGTTTCTCCCTCCACCACAGCCAATTTCCAATATTTTTATTGATTTCTTTTTACTTAATAATTTTGAAATGTGGCTAAATAGAAATATATAATTTACGTTCTTGCCATGGCTGTCGGCTTTTATCCCTTGGGGGCTGGCTTCATAATTATATTTCATGTCGATGCTTCCACTTTAATTTTAAAACATTTTGAGTCGACCAGAGCATTCTTTTCACTTCTGAGGTATACAAATAAAATTGACCCACGGGCAGGCGGCTAATAAACTTAGCTAAAATAAAAAAAATGTTTGGGGGATTGTTAAATTTGTCATACCATTTTTTCTTAATAATCATCTCCATTATCTTTTGAGGGATGACCGGCAACAAAGTGTAAAGAAGAGCGAAATTTTTAAATTCTCCTTCCTTTTGACGGGTAATATCTTCATCATTTCCAGATACTTTAAGAACAATACAATTGGAAACTTTACCTTGATTAATCTTTTTTTCATCCTCTTTTTTAATTATTCCCGCTTTTTTACCAAGATTAATAATCTCTGTTTTGGGAAAATAGGCTAACCAAAAAACGTTCATTGAACTGGGATGAAGCTCATTATAAAATTTTAAACCTTGAACATATTCTTTTTTTCCCTCAAAAGGAATACCAAAAATGTGGTCCAATGAAAATTTCAAACCTGCCTGATGGCAATTCTTGACCGCCTTTTTTATTTCATCATTTGACTCGACTCGATTAAGAAGCTCTTTACGATTTTTTTCTGAAGCAGTTTGCACCCCTAAATTCAGCCAAAAACAGCCTCCCTCTTTTAATAAAGCGGCCATTTCAAGATCAATGTTTCTCGGGTGAGCATAACACAAAAAAGGTAAATTGATCTCTTTTTTATAACGGCCGATAAATTCCCGCATCCATTCTTTATTGACAGGCAAAATATCATCGGGTAAACTGACCATTTTCATCTGGAAATACTTTTTTTTAGCCCAATTTAATTCCTTTAAAACATTTTCAACGCTTCTTTGCCTGACAAATTTCCCTTTACCCCGATAGACTTTTGCTTTAACATGATTGGCACAGTAAGTGCATTGGTAAGGGCAGCCCCTGGTAGCCATAATTAAATATTGCTCCTTCATAAAAGGAGCGGTTTGAGAATAATAAAGGTCTTTATCAGGAAAGGGAAGTTCATCTAGATCTTTTAAGAGCAGCCTTATTTCATTTTTAATTATCTTGCCGTTTTTCTTAAACCATAAATTTTTAATTTTATAATTAATTCTTTTTTTGTCTATGCTTCTGGCTAATTCGGCAAGCGCTTCTTCTCCCTCACCAACACAGACAATATCAATACTTTTTTGTTTAATCACTTCTTCCGGAACACTGGTAGGATGAATCCCGCCAAAAATTATCGGAATCTGACTATTTCTCTCTTTAATCTTCCTTGATAGATTTAAAGCCCACTGATAATCACTGGTAAAAACAGAAAAGGCTACAAGATCGGGCTTGGACTTTTCTATTTCATCCAAGAGAATATTTTCAATATCAAATAAGTTTTTTAGAAGATTAATTTTAAAATTAACCGCGTTAAAAAGCTGGGGGTCAATGACTAGAGATACTTGATGGCCTTCTTTTTTTAAAAGGCTGGAAAAATATTGTATCGCTAAATTTTCACTAGTACCCTGAATAAAGGTGACTCTCATAACTTAAATATTTTACTAAATATTAAATATCCAAAACAAAAAATGATGGTTAACAGTGATATTCCTAGTCCTAAGTAGAACATTTTTTGGGGGAGAAACTCGATGATGATTTCATAAGTATCTTTTCCTTTAGCATCTTCTGGTTTTATTAACCAACTATTGGCGTAACCGTTAGTTAAAAAATGCCTTTTTTCTGGTAGCGAAGTTTTACCCCATGTTTCGAAGGTACTTTTATCCAGGAAAATATTTTTATGTTCTCCCTCACTAATCTCTCCGTTAAAATAAGAAGCTGTAACATTGCTTTGAGATTTGAGATTGGAGATTGGAGGTTGGTTAATATACGCCTTCCAGCCCTGATGGAATCCTTCCGAGAAAACTAAATAATAAGGATTTCCGGCCTTTTCGACATAAACTTTATATTTGGTAGAGTTGATTTTGGTGAAAGTGATATTAGGCATCTTTTCCAAATCAGTAGTCTCAGAACTATTTCTTTCAAACATAAATACCGGTGCAAACACTGGTTTTATCTGGACATTTTTATATTTAATATCGGCGGCCTTACCATGCTGCTGTTGGGCAAGAAGATATATTTTAGCACTCTTAAAATTTGTTGATTTAAACAAGCCTTCATAATGCTGAAAGACATTCTCTTTTGATGGGGGCATTATTGGTAATACCAGCGGTTTTTCCTTGCCAGTTTTTGGTTCAATATCACCATCTTGATAGATAGCAAAACCGGCGTTTCCATCTTTGACAAAATAGTCAAAACTGATAAAAAAATAAGAACTTGGGGTATAACTTTTTATCTCTTGAGGGGCGGACATCCATTCTTGCGGAGAAAGGGGTTTTAAAAAACGGAAAAACAGCAAGTCATCCGTTGCTTCGTAAAGGGGAAGCTGCCTTTGCCAAGCATCATTGGAAAGGAGATTTTTCAGATCGGAAAACGAAAGTTCTAACTGGTGATTACCTTTTTTAAAATGCATTTTTTCTATTGTTTTGATTATTCCGTTTTCCACTTCAAAATTGCTGGGGAAAATTTCCTGGCCGTCAATTGTCAACTTTGAAAAGTTGAAAAACGCTTCTTGAAAATAATCGTTTTTATCTCTTACAAGGAGGCTATATTGGTCTTCTTTCGGAATATTAAATTGATAAGTAATTGAAAAAACATTAGGTGGCTTTTGAAGGCTCAAAAACTCCGTTTTTAATTTTTTAAATATTTTGTCCATGGGGGTTTCTTTTTCAAAGTACTGACTGTCTTTATTATCAAAAAAGTTAACAGCCATTTTATCGATATGGCCATAATAAGTATTGCGGGTTTTGGCAAAAAGATAAATAAAGAGGCTTTTATCTTCTTGTTGATATAGTTTTTTAAGTTCATTTAGAGCACCTTCCATTAGTTGGTAATAACAATTGCCCGCCTTTTCCCATTCATTAATGTTTAGGGTTTCTCCCCATTTTTTGATTTCAAAAATTCTTTTAGAGGCAAAAAATAGGTGTTTATTTAGATAATTTTCTGGATTTCGATGGCTATTTTTTAACTCTAATTTTTCTCTTTTTAAGACTAAGGGATAAAATAAACTTCCGGGTTTCCAACGGGCATAGGGATAATAAACTGCTTCAGGATTCAGACTATCCGTGGTTCTCGTTTTTTTGTTCTCATCTTCCAGAGAAATTGTCGGCTCTACTTTGATAACCACTTTTTTCGGGCGCTGACTAATTTCCAAGTTTTCTTTTTCCAGATCAACAGAAAAAATACCGCTTCTGATGTCGTAATCAGGAAGAGAAATGAAATCAGCAAAATTCGAAGGAGTGATATCGGTGTAAATAAATTGCTTCGGAATAAAAAAATGAGGGAGAAAATAATAATCATCTATTTTGTAAATAGAAAATTTATCGAATTCTTTCTCAAAATGGGCATCAATTTTTTTGGGAATCTCAATCTTGGATTCTGGTTTTGAAACCCCATCGTAATCATCAAAAACAATACGGTTGATATTTAATAAAGAAAGGGTCTTTTCTGCTTCTTCTCCTCTATTGATATTTTCTGCTAATAACGAATAGGCGGCGTTGATTATTTCTCTTCCCATCATCGCCATCGGATGACCATTAATAAATGGCGTAGAAAATAAAGAATAATAAATATCGGAACCATAATATCCCCAATCAGTACTGATTAAGCCTTCAGTTTTGGGAATCTTCAGAAAGTGAAAATCAGTTTTTTCTTTTGCCAAAAAATTTTCCAACTGATAATAGGCTGGTGGAATCTTGAGCCCTTCAAAGCTTGGAAGATTCCATTTACTTTTAAAGAAGTCACCAGTTAAAAGTGGCCAGCCATTGACAAGAATTAAGGCGGCCGCAATAAAAATCGTGGCGATGAAATTCTTTCGATTGACAAAAGATAGTCGTTTGGCGATTTCAAAAACTGAGATGGCTATCAAAAAAGCATAGGCAATATTTGCCCCCAAACATAAGCTCCACGTTGTTCTAAACGCTCTCGCCAGAGGAAAATTATTTACAAATAAAAAGTGTAATTGGCCAAATGGAGCGTTAACTCCCTTGGCAATAAAGATATAGATTAAGGCTATCAAGCTAAAAAATATTACACTTTTTGATTTTGGCCTAAATAAAGTGGCACTAAAAGCAAGAATGGGTATTAAATAATTTATAAACAGAATTACTAGATTGTTGAGGTATGGTTCGCTGTAAATAGCACCTCCCATCATAAATCCTGCAGCGCCTGAAACTCTAAAAAGCTGTAAAATAGTAGAAAAGCCATAATCTCCAAAATCTTGAAGTGAACCGGATATATCCGTTCTTGCCATCTCTTTTAATACACCAGTTAAAGAAAGGTACGAAGCGAAAGGTAAAATATACCAAAGGCTAGTTAAAAACAAAACGACTGTAAGAATGATCATGAATTTAGTCGCAGGCCAAACATTTTTTTTGTAAATAAAGATAAAAAAAAGAAAATACAAAAACATTAATAAGGCGGCAATGGCGAACATTGAGAATTGGGGAAAATTTATAATGATTCCAAAGAAAAATAACATAATCAAAAGGCTTGAGCTGACTTTCCCCATTTTCCCAGTGATTCCCCGAACAAACAGCCCCAAAATCAAAGGCATTACACAATAAGGCAAAAAAACATAAATCCCCTGGTAGTTGAGCAACCAGGGACTAAACATATAGAAAATAGCCGATAAAATAGCAATAATCCTTTTTCCTTTAAACTGGAAAGAGCTTGTTAAAAAGTACATCGATACACCGGCTAAGGTATGAGCAAAATAAATAAAAAGGTGTTGGTTGGTGGCTAAACTTAAGCCAACAAATTCAAAAACGGCAAAAAAGGCCAGTTGGAAAATTGAGATTAAATTCCACCAAAAGATACCTCCGTGCATATTTTGCCAAAGGTAAACTAAATTCAAGTCTTTTATTGGATTAAGGGGAATACCTGAATCACCATGAATATACAACAAGCCCTTTTTTAAACCAATAAAAACATGTAGCCCTAAAAGCAATATCAACATGACATCAAATATTTTGTGAGCCCGTAAAATTTTGACTATTTTGGCATAAATATTTTTCATAATTCTCAAGCAACAAAACTATTAAGTTCCATTGTTGCTATCTCATCCCAACTATACCGATTAATTAAGAGTTCTCCATTTTTGTTTTCAAAAACTTTTTTAGCAAATAATTGAATTATTTTTTCAGCTACTGCCTGATAATCACCTTTTTTAAAAGTCATCACTTCATTGTTTTGGTAGATATTTTTATAAGCTGGCAAAGCATAAGCCAGCGCCGGAATGCCTGAACAAACAGCCTCCAGCAAAGCAATGCCGAAGCTTTCGCTTTTGCTTAAAAATAAAAATATTTTACTGCTTTTGATTATATTAAATTTCTCCAATCCCGTCTTGTAACCTAAAAATTGAATATTTCTTTCCAGTTTTCTATCCTTAATTTCCCCCTTGTACCTCTTTTCTGTTGTCATATCTCCTCTCCCCATAATGGCCAGCTGAAAATGAAGATATTTCCTTTTGACTATCTGTAAAACTTCCAGCAGGTCGTAGATACCCTTAGCTTCATTAATTCTTCCCACAAAAAGAGCATCAATATTGTATTTCTTATCTGCTTTTGCTTTTCGGATTAAATCAGTTTCGACCGCATTGCCAGTCAAAATAACCCTCTTGCCATCAAATCCTTTCCGAATCAAGTAATCCCTTAAGTTTTTTGAAATCACAAATATATTATCTGCCTTTTTCAAAAAGATAAGGCTTAAATGAAAAAACAACCAGCCCAAAAATCTAAGTAATTTATTGCCGGGGTCTTTTAAAGGCACAATATTATCAAAAACAGTCGCCCATTTAATTTTCTTACCGACTATTTTCAAAAAAAAAGGAAAAAGGATTAAGTCAAGCACTGAAGAGATGGAATAGACAACATCAAAATCACGAAATTCTTTTATTTTTTTAATTAATTTTAAATTTCTCCTTAAACCTTCAAAAATTAAATGAAGTTTACTTTTAATTTTTTTAGTGCCGCATAATTGAATAAATTGATATTTCTTTTTTAGAAGATTAAGTTTTTTAATCTCCTTTTCGAGTTCTTTACTGCCAATTATAGAAACTTCGCTACCTTTATTCTGCCAAGTTTTTATCTTCAACAAAATAGGAATGATATTACCTTTTTCTAGAGTTACCCCGTTAACCAAAATTTTCATTATTTTTTCCTTTTTCGACACAAAAAAATTAAATTAAATCCTAAGACTGTCCTTGCTTGAATCTCGCTTTAAGATAGTATAAATATTTAAAATATACTCCGGCTAAATTCCAATAGAGATCTCTTCGGAAATAATAAATTATTTTCGTTTTATATACTAAAAAAGATATTGCTAGTAAGACTGACCAATATGGTTTAATTAATTTGCTTCGTAGTTCGGGGTGTTTTCTGGCAAACACAAACGAAGCAACCCCAATACTTTTTTGCCTTCTAATAAAATCGGAAAAATCTAATTCATGAAAATGATAGGCAACTGCTTTTTTGTTGAAAATTATCTTTAACCCTTTCTTGGCTAAACGATAACCTAGCTCAGTATCTTCAAATCCATAACCTCCAAAATCACCGTCGAAAGCTATTTGATTAAACCACTTCCTCTCTAAAGAAATATTAGAAGTGTAAAATCTCCAAAAATCTACCTCTCCGGATTTCCCGACGTTTTTGTAATTGAATTGCAAACCACTCCTATCCAAAAATTTCATAAAATCATTCTTTTTCATCCCAGAGGGCATTCTTGTATATCCGAGTACCGCAACATTCTTTTTACCCAACCTTTGATGTTCCCGCAAAAAATTAGTAGTAACTACAATATCATCCCCTATAAAAACTAATCTTCTTCCCCTTGCTTTCTTGATCCCCACATTGCGGACAGAGGCCCTCCCGCTCTTCTCCTGGGGAAAATAAAAAAAATCATATTTTATTTTTCTCTTAAGATTCTCTATTACTCCTTGATATGAACTATCATGGGATCCATCGTTAATTACAATTACTTCAAAATCAGAAAAAGGGCGATCTTGCTTATTCAAAGAAAGCAAAACTTTTTCTAAAATCTTCGCCCGATTATAAGTAGGGATTATAACGGAAAATTTCTTCCCTTTAGAAGTCATATTTTCTTAACAGTGTCTTAAATAAATTGATTGGGAATCTCACAAAAACAAATTTAGGACTAGTGTAAATGGTTTCTAAAATAAAACACACGTGGGTGCAATCACAATTCTTTACTTCCCTTAACGCTTTTTCATAAGTTTGAGAGTGTATAAACTTTCCCAAATCATAATCTATCTTCCGAACATTAACTTCTGGTTTCTTCAATTCGCACAGCCGGAAATCGCTATTATAATCAAGAACAACAATCTTTCTCCCTGCCTCACATTTATAACCCCAAGGTTTATTCTCCAAAAAATTATCTAACTGAATCCGATACTGACTATAAAGCATTGCCATTCTAAACCATAGCCACAAATAACCGCTTCGTGTTTTCGGTTGAATATTTTTGCGGTAGTTTTCCTCCTGATATTTTAAAATCTCTTTATACACTTCTTTTAGTCTCTTCGGGGTTAAAGTCTTCTCCCCAGGCAATCGTGGTTTTCCCCTTACAATTTCAAAGTAATGCAAAAAATTTATTTTCTCTTTTCCAATTTCTGACAGAAATTCGCCAATCTTCTCAAGATTATCTCGACAAACAACCGTCGAAATCCTTACTCCCAAATTGAAATGTCTCTCTTCCAGCTTATTAAGTTCTTTAATCGCCAAGATAGTTTTTCGATAATTTCCAAACACACCTCGCAATTTATCATGATACTCCCTAACTCCATCCAGGGAGAAATTAATATTGAGGTTTATATCTGGACATAATTTTAGAATCTCCTCTGTAGTTGTTGCTATTTTATCAACTAAAATTCCATTCGTAGGAACAGACACGTTTCTTACTTTATTTTCCTCATAAAAAATCTTAATTAATTCCGCAAGGTCCTTTCTTAAAAAAGGCTCTCCTCCCGATAAAAGTAAGCTACTAAATTGAGGCAACGAGTGGGCTATTTTCTCAATTTCTTCCAAGCTTAAATCTGGTTCCTTAGAATTTAAGTTTCGCCAATAAAAACAAAATTTACAACGAGAGTTACATTTTGAGGTTACGAAAAAAACCAAGGTGTTGAACCTTTTAGAAACAAAAATTGGAATGATTAGGTTAAAAAGTTTTTTTAGCATTGATCATTTCATTGTACAGTTTTGTGCAATTTGTAACAACTCGGGTTTCAAAAATCTCTTTATTTCAGCTAATGCAGATTTATACGATTAGCTTATCGTATAAATCTGCCAACCTTCGTATAATCGTTAGCTTTAAGTTATAGCGGGATGAGTTCCCAAATAGCCGTTATTACAACCCACATCCAAAACCAATTTATTTTTACCTACCCAGGAGAGGATTAATTGATGAGTTCCGAATCTGGCTTGATTAAATTGATAGTGAGGCATCTTATTTAAATCTGGGAATACCCGCTTTTTTTAAAGCGACTAACTTGCCGCTTCCATGATACATTAAGCTTATAATCTTTCTATCTGAAATCACTCTTTGACGTTGAACTTCCCTTCTTTTTTTTAGGGTACCAGCTAAATTAACTAAATTCCATAAATAAGCTTTGAGGTATAAGTAAACTACTTTAAACCTTAAAAGTACCAAGTAAAAGAGAATTTCGACTAAGTTTATCAAAAAATATAACGGCAGAATTATCAAAAGGGTAGAAACTCGGTAATTTTTAAGTAAAGTTCTGATATTGTTTCTTTCGGAATAATAACGCCGCAATAAACTTGACTGGTACCTGCCTTTAATCTTTTCTCCGCCGCCAGCAGTTCCACCAGCAAAATGATAAATAACTGCCGAAGGTAAGGCAGTTACCTGATACCCTAAAAGCCAAGCTCTCCAGGCCAAATCAATATCTTCATGAAACATAAAATATTCCGGATCAAATCCTCCCAATTTCCTAAATATCTCGCTTCTTATCATTAAGGCTGAGCCTTCAATATAAAAGATTTTTTTCCAAATATCCCAAAAAATCGGATAGCCAAAAATGTCAACTCCTATTCCTGTGTGGAAATGCTTTTGGCCACTATAATTCATCATTTTGCAGCCGCAGATGGCAAGATTTTGATTTTCCTCCATTTCTTTAACTAATTTTGAAAGAACTCTTGATTCAATTTTGGTGTCATTGTTAACAAAAAAAAGATATTTTCCCCTGGCTATTTCCGCGGCCTGGTTATTGGCCAAAGCAAAGCCCAAATTTTTTCTATTCTCGATTAGTTTAATCCGCGAGTCTTTTAGTTCTTTAATGAGCCCAACTGAGTCATCTGTCGAATTATTATCAACAAAAATAAGTTCCCAATTGGGATAAGTCAACTTATCAAGAGAGGCAAAAAAGTTTTTTAAGAATCTTTTTCCGTTAAAATTAACCGTGATAAGAGAAATTTTTGGCAATTTCATTTTTTGGCGACGATTAAAATCATGGGATTAAAAACTTCTAATTTTGAAAGTTTCTGAGCAATTGTCTTTAGCCAGGGGAATTTCAAATATTCAAAAGAAAGGACACATTTAAGTTTTTTAACCTTCACTTTACTAAAACCATGTTTTTCGAATATCTTTTTAATAGTTTGCTTTCCAAAAGACAGTTCATAGCCAAACCTCATGTATCTTTTTTTTAGAAGTTTAATGTGAACAAGCTCGGCAATTTGTTTTAAAACAGGAAAATCAGGGATATTTCCCCAAACCTGTCTATACGTTAATGACCCTAAATTCAACTGGGGCACACTGTTAATACAAACACCTCCCTTTTTTAAAATTCGATGCATTTCAGAAACAACCAAGTCCGTTTCTTTAAAATGCTCAATCACCCCGCCGCCATAAATCAAGTCCACTGTGTCATTCTGCAGGGGTATATTTTGAATGTCACTACGAATCAGAAGATAATTTTTGATTTTACTTTTCTTAAACATTTTTTGAGCAATGATTAAAGCGGAAAGGGAAAAATCAATCCCGATGACCTTTAACCCTCTTTTGGCTAACTCCTGACCTAAAAACATCGGGCCGCAACCAATTTCCAAATAAACATCATCCCTTTGGGGTTGGTAATCGGCAAAGATTTGCTCTAAAGTATCTTTTAAGTATTTTCGGTCGTATTCCTGCTTCTCCAATTCATAAGATTGATCGTTCAGGCTCTTTCGGTAAATTCGCTCCCACTTATCAAGGGTTATCTTCGTGTCGGGTGATATTTTGGGCATTGCTTGAACAATGCCCGCTTTTACTCCTATAATTCTCTTGGGAGAACAAAGATTATTCAAAATCTTCTTATTCATCATAAAACATGATAGCATATGTGGGAAAAGAATTATTGATTTTTTATTAAAAATGGCCAGTTTCGATAAAGCCCTAATCGCTACTCATATAATCTACAGACAAATTCCTCCTTACGATGCTTTAGAAGGACCATACAGTTCTGTTTGCCGCGCTCTGGAATCAATTCTCAAAGATGTGGAAACCTGCCAAATTCCTCTTAACGATTTCAATGGAGCAGTAATTTACGGCCACTGGAGAAAAACTCGTCAGCTTAAGATACCTTCCTTTTTGGGCCAGTTAGTACCTTTGAAATATTTGGTTGATCTTGTCATTAGTGCTTTTTTCGCCCTTAAATTTAGTTTGGCCAATCATGACAAAAAAAAGCTGGCGGTGGGTATTGACCCTTTATCTTGTTTACCTTTAGCCTTCTTAAAAAAAATCTTTAACTATCGGCTGGTCTTTTACAGCGTTGACTTTAACAAAAATAGATTCAAAAATAGAGTTCTCCAATGGGCATACGAAAAAGCAGATGAGTTAAGCACCCGTTTTGGCGACCAAACTTGGGTGGTCTGCCAATCTTTAAAAGATTATAAAAAGAAGCACTATCACACCGATTCAATTTACATTCCTAATTCGCCCATATTTAATGGCTCGCTTTATCAAAAGGGAAAAAAGTTAAAAGCTGGCAATAAAATGGCCTGGACCGGCAGTTTTTTAACCGAAAGGCAATATGAAATTTTCTTCGGCCTCTTAAAAGAAATTCAAGATAAATACCGACCGGAGATGGAGTTTTACTTTGCGCCAATGCAAAACCATGACCGTTTCAGAAATTTTGGGAAGAAATACGGATTAAAAAAATTTCAGGTTCTGGAACTGCACAGCCGTTTAGAATGGCAAGAATTTGCCGCTAAGTGCGATGTTGGTATTGCTATCTACGATCCGCAATTCGGCTCGACTAAGTTTATCGAACCACTGAAAATTTGGGATTTCATGATGGTCGGTATGCCGTTTATTATTTCTTGCGAGCCATCAATTTCAACACCGATTAAAAAATCCGGGGTGGCTTACTTTTTGGCACCCAACAACAAAATTCCCAAAGATAATTCCTTAAAAGAATTTTTAAAAAAGGAAAACATTATTAAATTACAAGAGAGATGTATTGAATTAGCCAAAGAATTTGATATTCAAAAGCAAATCAAAAAGACCTTAAAAAACCTATCAACTTAACGACTGACAGTATCTTACCCCGTCACTTACACTTTTACAACTAATGTTCATCTTTTGGGCAAGCGAGATATTAAGAGTGATGTTTGGCGGATAGTTTGTCCCCGCTACTGACGAATCACCTATTTCTCCTGCCAGCCCAAATTCTTTTTGGATAATCTTGGCAAAGTCATACATGGAGATTATCTCTGGACCACCGATGTGGATAATCCCCCGAAAGTTTGCTTTAATAAGTTGACCGAATGCTTTGCCGACGTCGCTTATCTCCACTGGATTGGCAAGCTGATCGCGAAAATATTTTCTCACCTCACCATTTTTTAGCGCCCCCACGACGATGCCCACAAAATTCGTCGTGTCCTTGGCGTTAAGCGGGCCGTAGCCCGTGGCCATCCGCGGCATAATAAAGTCCACACCAGAGTTTTTTACTGCCTGTTCTGACTGAAACTTTGTCTCAGCGTAGATGTTGCCTTTTTGCGGCTCAGGTTGGTCATTTTCTTGATAATCGCCTTTAATGCCACTGAAAACCACGACAGATGAAGGATGAACCAGCAAAATGTCTCTCTTTTGGCATTCTGCAGCTAAATTGGCTACCCCATCCACGTTGACGGCGCGAGCCAGTTCAGGATTCTTAGCGCAATTGGCATTACCCGTTACCCCAGCACAGTTAATAATCACTTGCGGATTAAATTCTTCCACCATCTTTCTGATACTTTCCAAATTGGTGATATCCAATTCGTGATGGGAGCATGGTTTCACCTGAAATGTTTGCTCTTGCCCTAAAGCATTCGTAACCGCTCTTCCAAAAAACCCGCTGCCTCCTGAAATAAGGATTTTCATTTGTTTTTTTCCAAAAACTCGCCGACGCTTTTGGCAATGAAGTCTATTTCTTGCTTTCCCAGACCCGGATAAATTCCCAAAAAGAAAGCCTGATGTAAAACTCGATCCGAGTTTTTTAAAGTCCCGATTTTTCGATGCTTAATGCCAAAATAGGCTGGATGCTTAAGAAAATTGCCCGCAAAAATTGGTCTTGTTTGAATCATTCTTTCTTCCAAAAAATCGATTAGCGCCTGGCGGGAAAATTTAACTTTATCCCGAATCGTTAAGGGGAAAGCAAACCAACACGGCTTGGCTTCCACCGGCGCTTTCGGCAAGATAAAAAATTTTTCCCAGTTTTCAGCATAATTATAAAGTCTTTCAAAATTCTCCTGACGTTTTTTCATGAACTGCGGCATCCTTTTTAGTTGCCAAACTCCCATGGCCGCTTGCTGTTCAATTGGCTTCAAGTTGTAGCCTATTTGACTAAAAATATATTTATGGTCATAAGGTTTGCCGTCGATTTTATAACTAAATCTTTTACCGCAAGCACCTAAAGTCCTTTTTTCATCACCTCGACACCAGCAAGCCCTCCCCCAATCCCGCAAAGATCTGGTAATTCTTTCAAATTGCAAATCGTTGTAATTAACCGCCCCGCCTTCACCCATGGTAATATGATGAGGCGGATAAAAAGATTGAGTTGAGAGAATTCCAAAATTGCCTGTTTTTTTGCCATCATACTCTGAACCCAAAGCATCACAATTATCCTCAATTAAAAAAAGCTTGTGTTTTTTGCAAAAATCTAAAATCTTATTCATTTCACAAGGATTACCCAAGGTGTGGGCAATCATTACCGCCCGAGTCTTTTTGGAAAGCGCCTTTTCTAAATCATTAACCTCAAGATTATAAGTCTTAGGATTAACATCTAAAAAAACCGGGATTAAACCGTAAAGAATTAGCGGATTAATGGTCGTCGGATAACCACAAGCCGCAGTGATGACTTCATCTCCGGAATTTAAATGCTGGTTAAAAAGTGGAGACATTAACGAGGCCACCGCTAAAAGATTGGAGCTGGAACCTGAATTGGTGATAATTGAACCTTTAGTGCCAAGAAACGCCGATAAATTTTTTTCAAATTCTTCACCATACTTGCCTAAACCAAACCAGCCATCAAGCCAAGAGGCCACGGCGGCATTAACCTCTTTGTCATCAAAAATACTCCCCGCGTATTGAATCCAGGTTTTTCCTGGAACAAAAGGCGGTTTACTCTTTTTACGCAAAGCGTAAATTTTTTTAACCTTAAAATTGATTTCCTGCCTTAATTTTTCTTCCTGCTTATCCATAGTGCTTTTCAATTCTATCAGCTATTTTTAAATTTTACTAGGAATAACTCAAACTTTAGATTAAAATAAGAACGATGAAAATATTATTTGTCATGCCTCTTAGCTATCCGGTTTATCCTTTTCAAGTCGCCAGTTTGTCCAGTTTTTTGAAAGCCAATGGTCATGAAACTGCCTATTTGGAGCTAATCCTTAAAGAAAATTTAGATAGAAAAAACAAACAAAAAATAACCCAGAAAATCAACAATTTTAAACCCGATTTGACCGGCATCAGTTCTTATCAACTTACTTTCGATTGGGTTAAGCAAATTTGCCGATTCATCAAATCAAAGTATAATTTGCCTATTATTGTTGGCGGCTATCATACCACTTTAGCGCCCGAAGAAGTCATTCATCACCCAGCAGTGGATATTATCTGTCGAGGTGAAGGCGAATATCCTTTGCTTGAGCTGATGAACAGTCTCAAAAAGAAAAAACCAAAATATGACATCAAAAATCTTTGGTTTAAAAAGGGCAAAAAAATAATTAGAAACGAAATCAGGCCTTTGATTGAAAATTTAGACTCACTTCCCTTTATGGATCGGGAAATGTTTGATTACCAAAAGCACCTTGATGAAAGCGGAGAAAAAAGATATTTGGCCGTGATGGGCAGCCGGGGGTGCCCTTTCAATTGCAGTAATTGCAGCAACCACGCTTTGCGATTAATTTATCCCAATAAAAGTAAATACGTCAGGTTGAGATCGGTTGATAACATTATCAAAGAAATTAAAAAAGCTTTAAAAAAATATTCTTTTGAAGGTGTCTCATTTGAAGATGACACTTTTACTCTTTATGAAAATTGGGTTGGAGAATTTTGTCAAAAATATAAAAAAGAAATTGGGTTAGATTTTTATTGTAATGCTCGGCCGGAGAATGCTAATTTAAAAATGATGAGGCAATTAAAAAAGGCTGGCTGCGAATATATTTCTATTGGAATTGAATCAGGAGACGAAAATATCAGAAAAAAAATATTAAGAAGACAAATTACTAACTATCAGATAAAACAAGCATTCAAAAATGCCAAAAAAGTTGGTCTTAAAGTCAGGTCTTTTAATATGGTTGGGTTGCCTTATGAGACTAGATTTTCTCTGTTAAAAACCATCTATCTTAACTTCCTAGTCGCTCCTTATCAGGTCCAAACCACGATTTATTACCCATTCAAAGGAACAGACCTTGGTGACCTTTGTTACCAAAAAAAATGGGTTAACAAAGCAAGAGAAAAGAAAACCAAAGTCCTCTCCAACGATTCGATTTTAGACCATCCCAACCTTACTAGGTTAGAAATTAAGGCGGCCAAGTGGATTAACTCTGGTATGGGCCTAAGAAGTGGTAATTTATCTTTAATTAAAATGGGTTTTAAGACGCTTTTTAAAAAGCAAGGTTAAATCTTTTATCCTATTGTCTCCAACTCTCTCGTTTCATTTCTCTTTTTTTAAACTGGGCTAAAATTGTTTCGCTCACGTATAGCCAAAAAGTAAGCAGGCAAGCCAGGGGATGAAAAAACCAAGCTTTGTCTGGCTTTTTAGTATATCCCTTTATCGCCTGAAAAATAAGAGGCAAGACCAAAACCACTGAAAAAATAAAATAAAGCTGCTTGGCTAACTGCCGTTGATAAGTTTCACCCCTTTCTTTTCTACTTTCCAGATAAAAAAAATCTCTGGCACGTCTTTTTTGTTTTCGGTAAAAATCTTTAATGTGGTGGCAATAATCATGAATAATACCTATTTTTACTTTGGCAAAATAAAAAGGCCCGTTCTTCATCAAAGCATAAGGAATATCAGTATCAAAAAGATAATTGCTTTTGCCGACCGCCGCTTTCAAAACTTGTGTCCTCCAAATTGTTCCATTTGCACCGATCGTCGGCAAAATTCCTTGGGTAATTTTAATTTTTAAATATTGGCTTTTATCTTTTTGTTCTATTTTCAAGCCAGTCCATTTGTCTGATAAGACTGATTTCTTATCATAATTGCCGACAAAATAGCAATAGGGATCATTGGCGCCAATTAAAGCGCAGTATCGATTAATCAAAGAATCATTTTTTCGGTAAGTAAATTCCCAAGGCTCACTACCCATAATTTTTAAATCATCAAAGGGCTTAACCATTTTATTAAGCCAATTTTTGGTAGGTAAACAATTATCCGAATCAATTAAGGCCACCAATTCATTCTGGGCTTGGTGCAGGGCGACAGCCTTACCCGCCTCACCTGTTTTCAAAGGATTAGGAAAAACCTTAATTTGGAATTTGGAGTTTGGAATTTGGAGTTTATCGATGATACTTAAAGTATCATCAGTCGATCCTCCGTCAGCAATAATAATTTCTATTTTGTTTCTTGGGTAGTTTTGTTCAACTATAGAAATCAGACATTTTTTTAAAACTCTGCCGGCGTTCAAGGTGGGTATCAATATTGATATTGAAGGAGAGATTTTTTTGCTCATTATCAATTAGATTTTATCAGACTATTAAAACCTTCTAAGCTGAAATTATTTAATAGACGATAAATAAGAGAATAAGCCAAAGGGTGATGCCGAAAGGAAAAATTATCCCAAAGAAGATGAGCCAAATAGGAAAGACTCATTGCCCATTCTACTCCTGGTATGCCAATCCATCGGCCTATTAGCCAAAAAAGGAAAACATATTCCCAACCATGTAAGGGGACATAGATTTTTTTGGGCAGTTTCACATAAAGATAAAGAGCAAAAAACTTTTTTAAATTTATCTTGGCGCCATAACAAGCAAAATAATCAAACCAGTGGTCAATATCAATGAAAAAGCCAAAAAGCAAAGCAACTGTTACTAACCGCCAGTCTTGGTAAATCGTGTTTAAAACCAACCCTATAGTTAAAGCTGAAATGAAATGGACCAATTCATCTTCTAGCAATTCTGGCCCAGTTTTATTTAAAAACTTTTTAGTGCCAAACAACTCGCCAATTTTTTTCAAAAAATAAACTCCTAATAAATAAGTATAAGGCAATAAATAAAAAAGATAGCGAGAAGTGATGTTGCCGAACGATAAAAAACCCAGATAAAAAACAACCCACAAGCATAAAACTACCACTTTGGGGTCAAATTGAAAGGCTTTGGCAACTTTTTTCAAAAAACCAAAACTTCTTAAAATAATCAAAGCTGAAAAAATTAAAGCCAAACTAGTAAAAACAGGCCAAAAAAAATTCCATTGAACAATCGGTAAATAGGGCTTATCACCCCACCAAACATACCAGCGTTTTAAATAAATAAAGGGCCAAACTGAGCCAAACTTAATCAACTTGCTTTGATGGTACCAAAAAATCCACTTTTGAACACTCAAAACTTTATAAACCCCCCAACCTTCAAAAAAAAGTTTTAAATAAGAAAGTAACAAGACCAGAACCGCCGCTGGCAAAGAAATCAGCCAAGAAATCAGCACCAAAAATTTCTTTTTAATCAAAAGAAAATAAGCCACCCATGAAGCTAACAAAGGAATCGTTAACATCCAGGGTTTGGTCGACCACAAAGCTCCCAAGAAAAAACTACTCGCCAAAAAATACCGACTATCTTTTTCGGCTCTGATAAAAAAATAAAAGGCAAAATTTAAAAAAGCAAGAGCGAAAAGTTCAAATAAAGGCAGATAAAGTAATTGTTCTTGAAAAAGTCTTTCCCAAGAAAAAAGAGCTACCGGTAAAAGAGCTAACCAATTTTTTTTAAAAAATAGTCGGGAAAGAAGAAAAAAAGAAAAAAGACTCAAAAAGCCAAAAACCAAACTGGGAATTTTTTCATTATTAAAAATTTTAATCGAGGCACCAATAATATATTTTCCCAATGGCGGGTTACCGCCGCTGGCGTAGTCCCAGCCAGCGTAAGCAAAAAGAAATTCATCAGGCAGCCACCCTTCCGGAGCTTCCTTGACATATTGGGATCTTTCATAACTGGCCTTCATTAACTCAAGATCAAAAGGAGAAAGATAATAATCCCATTTTTGCCAAACAAGATGACCGACAGGAAAAATAGTTAATAATAAAAACAAAAAAAACAAAACCTTTTTTCTCATCCTTTAAAATCAGTTAAATGGCCTAAAACCGCCCTCCCCGCCCGCCAAAAAAATTTAAGATCATCTAGGTCACGGATTGAAGCTATTTTCTTAATTAGAAATCGGGGCGTGATAAACGACTTATACAAGCCTCGAGTTAGTTCCTTCACTCCTTCATTTTCCATTGGTGTTTTCATCACTGGTTGACTCATATCAAATTTATCCCAGTTTTTTGTTTTTAACCAACCGTTTTTTTCACACTCTTTAAAAAGTGTGGTCCCTGGATAAGGAACAACAATTGTCGCCTGTAAAGAATCAATTAATCCCTTATCAAACAAGTTTCGCGTCATTTGAATTGTTGCTTCTGCTTCTTTCCTGGTTTCCCAAGGAAAACCCACCATACAAGTAACATGAGGTTCAAGATGGCCGCCTGTTTCCTTATTAGCTTGCTTTGCCATCATCAACTCCTTTTCTATCTCGTCAATTTTAATTCCTTTGTTTAATTTATCTAGTGTTTTTTGGCTGGCTGATTCCAAACCGTAAAGTAAAAAGCGAAAGCCAGCCTTTGCCATCAACTTATAATCTTCCTTCGCTAAAATGCCAAAGCGAGTATTGCAATCAAAATAAATTTTTTTATTGTAGCCCCGTTTAATTATCCCCCGGCAAAAATCGCGCAGCCATTCTCCGGCTGGGAAAGTGCCGGTATCATCCATGATTTCCCGAATTTTGTATTTTTCAATGAGTTCACCGACTTCATCCAAAACATTTTCAACCCCCCTTACTCTCCAAGTGGGATATAAAGTCGTCCAGGAGCAAAATTTGCACCCGCCATTCTTGCGCCACCAACAATCCCGACCAGCCATAATATAAGTTCCGGGTGTGCGCTTGTAGTTGCCATTTTCATAAGCGTAGAGTTTCCATTTAGTTAAATCACGATCGATAAAAGGAAGTTTATTTAAATCATGGTTAAGTTGAAATTTGCCAGTGTTTTTAATCTTTTTTCCATCTTGATAAAAAATTCCCGGCTCAAGTTTCTCACCTTTTGTTAAGTGATTAACCAAATTCAAAAGCAAAAAATCATAATCACCACCAATTAAAACATAGTCAACTTTTGATTTTTTAAAAGATTCCTCGGGTAGAGCGGTGACATGATCGCCCACTAGAATAATTTTTAATTTTGAATTTTTAATTTTTAATTTATTAATGATTTTCCAATGTCTTTTAACTACAGGCGTTTTTGTTTCTATCATGATTAAATCCGGCTTGGCTTTTTTAATTTCACCCAACCATTTCTCATAACTCCACTTTTCAGCGATACCGTCAAGCCAGACAACCTGATGGCCAGCTTGTTTCAGCATTGTCGCCGCCGTGGCTGGCACAACCGGATAAATATAAGTCGGGTTGTGAAAAACCTGGTATTGCCGATTTTGAGAAAGCAGAGGTGTCCCTTTTATATCATCAAATGGCGGATAACCAATGGCAATTTTCATTATCTTCATTTTAACACGGTTTGTTTAGAGTGTATAATTAGACTATGAAAGGCGTCAGTGTGATTATGGCCACTTTAAACAGCGGCCCGATTCTTAAAAAATGCCTTCAAAGCATTCGCAACCAAAACTACAACCAAAACAAAATCGAGATTATTGTTGCCGACGGCGGCTCCACGGATGGAAGCATTAAAATAATTGAAAAATATGGCGGCAAAGTCATCCCGGAAAATACCGGCAGTCCAGAAGCAGCCAAAGGGATTGCCTTAAAACAAGTTAAAAACGAAATTCTCCTGATGATGGCCAGCGACAATATTTTGCCTCACAGTTGGTGGTTGACAAAAATGGTTTCTATTTTTAATAAAGGAGCCAAAATTACAGGCTGCTATCCCTGGCGTTACAAATATCGAAAAAAGGATAAAATTTTAAACAGGTATTTCTCTTTATTCGGCGTCAATGACCCCGTCGCCTATTTTTTAGGTAAAGCTGACCGGCAATCCTACCTATCTTCAAAATGGAATCTAGCCGGCAAAGCAGAAGATAAAGGCGAATATTTTTTGGTAGAATTCGACAAAAACAATATGCCGACTTTGGGAGACAACGGCTTTTTAATTAAAAGAAAATTGCTTTTGAAAGCCAAAGTTGATGAAAAACATTTTTTCCATATTGATGTTAATTGGGATTTAATCAATCAAGGTTTCAACAAATATGCGGTGGTTAAAAACGATATCATTCATGCGACTGGTGAAAGATTTTGGAATTTCTTTCGAAAAAGAAAAAAATACATGGAGAATCTTTATCTCAAAAATTTATCCAAAAGACGCTACTATGTATACGAAAAAAAACGAGATAGAAAAAAAATTATTTTCTTTTCGATTTATGCTTTAACCTGGATAAAGCCAACAATTGAAGCAGTAAAAGGCTTTCTGCAAATCCCTGATATTGCCTGGTTTCTCCATCCCGTAGTCTGTTTCTTAATTTTTTGGATTTACTTTCTTTCTGTCATCAACTGGCAAATCTGGCATTATTTGGGAATCATCAAAAAAAAGCTTTACCAATGAAGCCAAAATTATCAGTTATTATTTGCACTTTTAACCGCGCCGGCAGCTTAAAAAACTGCCTTGATAGCCTATCCCAGCAAATTTTTTCTGATTTTGAAGTGATTATTATCGACGGCGGCTCCACCGACAATACCCCAAAAATAATCTCAAAATATTCAAGGAAATTAAAAATTAAAAAGATAATTTATAAAAGTAAAGAACTGGTTAGAGCCAGAGATAAAGGCTGGCGGGAAGCTCAAGGAAAACTGGTTGCTTGGGTTGACGATGATGTAACCTTAGATAAAGATTGGGCAAAATCGATTGTGGAAATTTTTAATAAAAACCAAGATATAGGCGGTGTCAGCGGGCCAACGATAATTAAAGACGAACTTCTGAAAAAAAGAGATGTCTTTTTCTTCTATGGCCAAAAGGGGATTATGGGATTATTGGAAAAGTTCTGGAATAATTTCTTTCTTGAGGGCGGAAAATACGAAGTAGGAAGAATTTTCAAAAGCGGGGCCTGGTCACCTGGTTCAAATTTCCCCAGTAGTTTGAAAATTAAAGGCTTAAAAGAGGTTGATTACCTTGAGGCTTGTAATATGACCTTAAGAAAAAATTTGCTGGCCAAAGTTGGTGGCTTTGACTATGATTATCGAGGCGTGGCCGAATGGAGTGAATTGGATTTAGCAATGAGAATCAAAAAGCTAGGGTATCGGTTGGTTTTTAGCTCCAAAGCCAGAGTTAACCATAATATTTCTCAAAGCGGCGTTTATTCACGAAGAACTCACGCTAAACAGAGAATGGAAAACTTCCTTAAGTTCTACTTCCACCATATTTTCAAGCCCCGTCCGGATTATCTCCTTAAGTTTTTAGCTTATATCTTTTTCTTGAATTTCTATTGGGGCTGCAAAGCGATAACGACTAAAAATGTCAACTGGCTCGGCGGTTGGCTGGGAACAATCACGGGCTTAAAATATTTTTATGGCAAAAAATAGTTCAATTCTCGTTTCTGTTATTATCGTCAACTATAACGGTGAGCAATTCCTGGAAAAGTGTTTGGGATCAGTTTTCAGACAAACAAAAATACCCTACGAAGTCATCGTGGTTGATAGCGGTTCTTCTGATAACAGTCTGGAAATTCTCAATAGTAAGTTTAAAAACAAAAAATGGCTGAAAATAATTGCTTTTCCTGAAAATATTGGCCCAGCCGCAGGCCGCAATATCGGCGCTAGAGAAAGCAATGGCAGGTATCTAGCTTTTTTAGATTACGATACCGAAGTTGGCCATGACTGGCTAAGTAAGCCCATCACCTACCTTGAAAAACACCCCGATATTGGCGTCGGTCAGCTAAAAATTCTGAAAATGGGCAGCGAAAACATCTATGATTGTGCTGGAGAAAAACTGACCGAATTTGGCTTTCTTTCAGAAAGAGCTAGGAGTACAAAAGATACTGGCCAGTTTGATCAAGTCGAAGATATTTTCAGCGGCAAAACAGCGGCCATGGTCGTTAAAAAAGAAGTTTTCGAAAAAATCGGCGGGTTTGATCAGGATATTTTTATGTATTGGGAAGAACCAGATTTCTGCTGGCGAGTTTGGAAGTCGGGCTATCGTGTGGTCTTTTTACCTATGGGTAAGATTTGGCACGCTTATGGAACAAAAAATAAAAAAGTGTCACAGACCCATTCTCTCTGGATTACTCACCAAGGCTGTCGCAATCAATTAATTACTATTATCAAAAACGCCACTGGATTTAATCTTTTCAAAATGCTTTTGGCAGTCATAACTACCTGGTGGATCTTGCTTATTTCTTTTTTAATCAAATTTGACCTGAAAAGAGCTAAAGCAGTGATTGACGCCTTTATCTGGTTGGCCAGTCACCCAAAAACATTAATCAGAAAAAGAAATCAGCTTAAGAAGAAGTTGGGAGTACAATTCTATCAAGACAGCAATTGGCTGTCTAAAGTGGTCATTAAAAGAAGTATTAAGTGGTATTTGGGTAAAGGTTATAGTTATTTATTCGGCAAAAAGTTTTAATGAAAAATAAACCTGTCATTTCTATCATTATCCCTTGTTTTAACGCCGAAAAGTATATCAAAAAATGTCTTGATTCAATCTTACAGTCTAAATATTTAAACCACGAAATCATCCTTGTTGATGATAATTCAAATGATAAAACTAAAGAAATTTTAACTAAATACAAGAAATCGAAAAAAATTAAAGCCTTTTTTCTAAACAAAAATAGCGGCCCGGCCAAGGCTAGAAATTACGGCGCTAGAAAAGCGCGTGGAAAATATTTACTTTTTTTGGATATTGATACGGAAATAGACGAACATTGTTTGAAGCAAGTCGTTGAAAAATTTGAACAAAACAAAAAACTGGGAGCTGTTCAAGCAAGTTTGGATACCGCTGGTCATTTTTTAACTTTCTTTGGCTTCCCCTACGAAGTTCGAAGTAAACAACGGCTCATTTTTGGTGCCAGAAGCGCTGGTATGGGAATCAGGAAAGATTTGTTTGAAAAAATTGGCGGTTTTGATGAAGATTACTTTATTTATGGTGAAGATACGGACTTATCCTGGCGAGTCTGGCTAGCCGGCCACGAGGTGCATTATTTGCCTGAAGCTAAAGTTTATCATTTTCAAAAAAGCAGTTTAAATAAGAAAACCGGATATCGGATCTTTTATGAGGGAGCCAAAAATAATACCCAGAATATTTTAAAGAATGCCCCAGCAACAATCTTACTTTGGATGCTGCCCTTTCACATCTTGGCTTGGTTATTTTTAAGTTTAAAACTGTTAGGCCAAAAGAGGGGGCAGCATGCCATCTCAATCTGGCGCGGTTTGGGCTGGAATTTAAAAAATTTGAAAAAAACTTTAGTTAAGAGAAAAACAATTGCTGGCTATACCAACCCAAACAACCAATGCCGCCAAATTATGTTTGGCGAAATAAACCTAAAGGCTCTTTTTTCAAAAGGCTGGAGGTGGTTTTGGCATGTCTAAATGGCCGTTCGTTTCAGTCATCGTCGTCAATTTTAACGGTAAAGAATTTATCGGTGAATGTCTCGATTCGGTTTTAAAATCCGATTATCCCAATTTTGAAATCGTGCTCATTGACAACGCTTCAACCGATAGCAGTTATCAATATTTGAAAAAAAATTACGGGAAGAAAAAGAAAATAAAAATTATCAGATCAAACAAACAACTTTATTTCACCGGTGGCAGTAATTTGGGAGCCAAGAACGCCCGCGGCGAAAAACTTATTTTTTTAAACAGCGATACAGTCGTCGACAAAAATTGGATAAAAGAATTAGTTAAATTTGCCAACGGGCATAATCAATATTTGATTCAACCAAAAATCCTTTTTTACAACCAAAAAGATATCATTGATAATGTGGGTGGAAAATATACTTTCTTTGGCTTCGGCTATGGAATTGGCCGGGGCGAAACAGATTGCGAGCAATACGATGAAAATCGTCAAGTGGATTATGTTAACGCTACCGCTTTTATGATTGATAAAGACTTTTTTTGGAAATTAGGCGGGTTTGACGAATGCTTTCGCTACTTTTATGAGGATGTTGATCTTTCCCTGAGAGCAAAAAAGGTGGACGGAAAAAGTTGGTACTGTTATCAAAGCGTTGTCTATCACAAAGGTTCGCTTAGTTTTAAAAAAAATGTATCAAAAAAGGTGATATTTTATTATCTCCAAAGGAATAGACTGATCACATTCTTAAAAAACAAAATATTACTTCACTTAAAGCATTTTTCGCAGATGAGTAAACACAAATTTTTAATCAACTGGCTTCGGTTTTGGGAACTTAAGTTTTTTATCAAACGAAGAAAATTCAGTTTGCTAGATTTAGGTTGCGGTGATGGCTCGTTTCTGCACTTAGCCCGCCAGCATGGAATTAATGCCTTAGGTGTTGAGAAAACTCCACTACCCCACCCTCATATAATTGTCTCCTCTATTAAGGACCTAAAACTGGATAAAAAATTTGACGTGGTTGTCATGTTCCATGTCCTGGAACATCTGAAAAACCCCGAGGCGAGCCTGAAACAAATCATGACACTCTTAAAAAAAGACGGTATACTTGTAATTGAGGTTCCTTTAATAGGTAATTTTACAGAAAAATTTTTGCAAAAAGATTATTTTGCCTACCACGATAAAAGCCATGTTAATTTTTTTACCAAAAATAAGTTGCTCAGCTTGTTGAATAAAACCGGTTTTGTAGTAAAAAGGAAAGGATGCACCCTGTTGGAGTTCCCATTTACAGTTCTAACCAGCGGTTTCAAAAAGGGAATAATAAAAGAACTGACGGGGCTAATTTTCTTCTTGCCCTTAAAACTGCTGTCTATCTTCGGTTTTAACGATGAAATAATCAGGCTTTACTGTGTGGTGTAAAATTACAACCAATGGTTCTAACCGGAAAGCAAAAAAAATATCTTAAAAAGCACTTAAGAAGAAAACCGCTAGGGAAAATCGCGGCTGACCTTGGTGTTTCCGAAGAAGAAATTCTTAAATTTCTAAAATCCTATTGGCGGAAAGAAAAATATCAGAAATTTCTAGCAAAACAGCAAAGGAAAATTTCTCAGGATTATCCTTTTGACTTAAAAAAATGGTTTATTAAAAACCGTTTAGCTTTAATCGCTTTAGTGCTGCTGGTGTTTATTGCTTACGCCAATTCCATCAACAATGTTTTTGTTTCTGATGATATTGATGGCATTCTTAAAAATCCTCATCTTGATGAAGCGAAATATATTTTTGCTAATCCGTTTTCCTTTTTTTACACTCTAATCCATTACTTAATCAATAAAGGATTCGGTCGAACACCGGCTTTTTACCGAATTGCTAACATTTTCTCCCATCTTGGAACCACACTTACTCTGTACCTTTTGCTTCGTCTTTCTAATCTCAACAACAAAATTGCTATTTTTGCCGCTTCTATTTTCGCTGTCCATCCCATTTTAACAGAATCCGTTACTTGGATTTCTGGAGGATATTATTCCTACTCTGCTCTTCTTGTGCTTCTTTCATTCTCAATCTACATCTTCTCGTCTGGGAACAAAAAGTCCAAATACTATCTGCTTTCTATCTTTTTATATTTTTTAGCATTATCCACTTCCGAAAAGGTAATTGCTTTTCCTATTATTCTCTTTTTCTATGAGTTTTCCCTTGGCAAAACAAAAATCAATTGGAAAAAGATTATTCCCTTTGTAATTCTTAGCGGCATCTGGACACTTTATCTCTTAGGAGGATTTAGCACTCGCGTCGCCTCATTGAAAACAGAGTTTTACCAAAAACCCCAAATCACCAATCCTTTAATCCAAATTCCTATTGCCATCACCTCTTACTTAGAATTAATTTTTTGGCCAAAAGCCCTGACTCTTTATCATTCAGAAATGACTTTTAGCCAAACCGAATATTTCTTAAAACTAGGAATGTTTATCTTATTCCTGGGGTTAATCGCTTACTTTTTCAAAAAAAACCGGCAAATTTTATTTTGGCTCTCTTTTTTCATAATTGCTCTTTTACCAACCCTCACCCCTTTTGGTGTTTCTTGGATTGTTGCCGAAAGATATATTTATCTGGGCGCAATCGGAATTTTTGTCGTTATCGCTTCTTTTTTTGATAAGCTAACTCAAATCAAAAAACTAAAACCCTGGCCAATTGCCATTTTTGCCCTGATAATCATCGCTCTCTCTGCCCGAACTATCGTCAGAAATTTTGACTGGAAAAACCAGGACACCTTGTGGCTGGCGACGGCCAAAACCTCACCCTCCAGCCCGCAAAACCACAACAATCTTGGCGATTATTATGCTCGTCACGGCAATTACGAAAAAGCAATTGAAGAGTTTAAAATCGCCATTGAACTTCAACCCAACTATGGCGATGCCTTTCATAATTTAGCTAATGTTTATCATCAAATAAACAAAGACAATTTAGCCATTGAGAATTATCAAAAAGCCCTGTCCTTCAATGCTAATCTTTGGCAATCTCATCAAAATTTGGCAACCATTTATTTTGAGCATCAAGATTATCAATCAACCGAGCAGCACCTTCTTAAGGCTGTGGAAATTAGCCCTGATAATCCGATTTTATATCTTAATTTAGGCGTTGTTTACCTTGAACTTCAAGATACCCCAAAAGCCAAACAGGTTTTGCAACAAGTACTTCAACTCGATCCTCAAAACGAAAAAGCCAAACAAATTTTTATGGGTTTACCTTAACTTTTTGTTGAAGAAAAAAGTGACGATGAGGACTAAATTTTACTTTAAATGTGTTTAATTTCTCACCCACCAAACCCTTTATTGATAAATCACCCAGCCCGGATTGAGCCAACAAACGAAGATAAGCAATTTTTTCAGGCTCAAATCCCATCACCCTTGCTCCTACCCCATCAGCTTTAACCGGGTCAACAGAAGCAATAGCCACACCCAATTTTCGCTTTCGACCATAAACCGGTCCGTCTTTATCCATGCCCCAAAAACCGTCAATAATCACTAAATCAGGCATAATTTTTTGGCCTAGCCGAAAAAGATTTTCATGAAGACAAGCCACTGATCCTTTAAAAATTTCAGCATTAAAATTAGTGATTTGGTCTTTCAAATTTGAAGACGAATAATTGTTTAAAAGCCAATTTAGCTGCCATGGGCCTCGGCTGATAATTAAACTGGCTATTTTTTGAAACAAGCGTCCGCTGGCTTTTAATCTTTGAAAATCGGAATGAACTCCTGCTAAACCATGCATTAATCCCTTATCTTCCTGCTTGATAATTCCCATTAAAAAATTTTTAATTCCTAACGTCACACCAACCGTATCATGAGTTTTGGGAACAGTTAATGAAATTTTATAATCAAAGTCAAAAACCTCTTGAGCCACTCTTATTTTTCTTTCTCCGGCTAGTGTTTTAATAGGAATCTTGCGGAATTTTTTGCTTTTATTGAAATCACCAATCGTTAAATTGGCATATTTTTCAAAAACCTTATCAAATCCCAAACGCCGATAAACTCGCTCCATGGATTCACCTTTCTGATAAGCCTCGCCGCTGCTTTCAGCCACGATGATTTCTTTTCGGCTAAAGTTTGGGTCAAAAACTTGAAAAAACTCTAAAATCGCTGCCAAAGCTTGAGGTGGGGTATCAGCGACTCGGTTATAAGCTGAAGTCAGATTGGGTTTAATTAAAACGCTTTTGGCTTTTTTAAAACTATCAAGATCAATTTTAATTAAAGTTAAAGCTTTTTTAAGGTTTTCTTTTCGATTCTCACCCCTAACTAAGGAGACCAGTCGTTTTTTTCTCACTGCTGATAGCGCGATTTAAGCTTGGGAGTTAAAAAGCCTTTGATAAACAAAACGCCATAAACTAGATGAGTGACGAAAATCGAGGGTATCACCAGCAAGGCCACTTTAAAATCTCCTTCTTGACGAAAAACATCATAAGCGGTAAAAAAAAGAGCTATTAAATAAAGAATAATCGCCAGATAATAAAGAAAGGCCAATGGAGCTAAAACAAAAATCAAAATCGGCCCGCCAAACAAACCCAAGACAAAAATGCTCGGAGAAACATAGCCAAACCGGAGTGAAGTTCGCGGCATAATTCTGGCAAAATGGCCGCGATGGAGCGCATAACGGGAAATTTGCTTAAGATGAGGGCCAAAAACTTCCCGCCGGTGGTGATAAACCAAAACTTGGGGGTCATAAATGATTTTTTTGCCCAATTTATAAACCAAGTCATGACACAGCTTGGTGTCTTCGCCCGGCCAGTAGCGGGAACCAAATCCACCCACTTTCCAAAAATCTTCCTTTCTTACCAATAAATTAACAGTCGGATAATCGTCAACCTCTCTTTGCGGTTTGGCCGCACACCGGTAATTGCCAGCGCCACCTGAACCAAACCAGGTTGACCAAACATAACCGGAAGCTTTTTGACGAAGATTATCCTTAATTGGAGTTA
>Ga0210057_1001699_pt1 | contig 32814 bp, 33 predicted proteins | sample CryGeyCG2114_010_2_FD_183968 | JGI IMG/M metagenome (GOLD analysis project Ga0210057, IMG submission 183968) | Groundwater microbial communities from aquifer - Crystal Geyser CG10_big_fil_rev_8/21/14_0.10 (SPAdes) (version 2) | ecosystem: Environmental > Aquatic > Deep subsurface > Groundwater ... | reverse complement strand
ATTCTATTTTTGTTTTCATTACTAGCTACAATGTAGCTAATAGTAAATAAAGATTTCGTAATTGTAGAATATATATCAAAAAATTCAGAAGTATATACTAAAGAATCTAATTCAGCTTAACAAGTACTTTTTATTGAAATTGTCATAAAACATGCCTGCAAGGCCACCAGGATAAAATATTAGATCTTTTTGGGGTACTTTGAAATAACTTCCCCATAATGATTTTAAATAAATTTTTTCTATCTCTTGATTAAAAGGATTGCCATTTTCTGAAATTTCTCTAATTTTTTCAAAAGAAGCCCTTGGCATAAAAATTGTTGTTTCAAAATTTGTTATTTTACCACCTTTGTCCTTATATTGAAGCCACATGTGATTAACAGATTCACCATCACCATAAGTTTTTCCACCAACAAATCTTACTTTATCAATTAAATCTTTTCTATTGTTCATTTTCGTTAATAGTTGATAAGCATGAAATGTTTTTTCTGAAAATTCAACACAAAAATCAGTCCCTTTTGATTGTTCATGTGCTATTGAGTTTGCGTAAATTAAATATTCTAATGTACCAAAATCATTAGGTAATTTATGTTTATTTGTATCTAATGAAACTGTTTTATGTATAAATGAATTATAGTTTATTGTGTTAATACAAGCAGGAGATAATTGATTACTAATAATTATTGATAATGTGTATCCTAAAACTTTGTTCCTGAATGAGTTTGACATCTTTTAAAGCCTATCTTTTTTTAAGAGAGTAATTCATGCATCTGCAAAGTTTATTGCTTAGAAGCACTATAACCTACTTTAAAGCTAATGAAAAAATAAGAATATATAAATCTTGTGTAAAAAATAATTTATCTTGAAGCGTCTGCTTGTCTTTCAAGCTCTAACTTCTTTGAAATAGCTGCAGATGTTTGGTCAACATTGTAAGCTTTAATAATCTCATCAGCTAATGTTTCTTCAATCTTCCTTTTTGAGCCAAATGATTTTTGATATGCCCCTTGAACAAATTGTCTTAATGCAATATCAATTCTTCTTTGTGGTGCACATTCAACTGCTTTAGGATATCTTGCACCACCATATTCAATTGTGGTAATTTCTTCCCTTGGTGCAGCATTTTCAACAGCTTTAACATAAACTTCAACAGGATTTTTCCCAGTCTTTTTTTCAATAATAGTTAAAGTCTTTTCAACAATCCCATACTTATTTGTTGCTTTACCGCAACAATGACCTGAAGATAATTTGTGTTTTTTTCCTTTATGACCAGGAATCATAACTTTATTAATAAGTCTTTCAACAATGTGAGTTCTTGATTTGTGAAAAACAACTTTAACATTTTTACCACCTGTTTTTGGAACTAAAATTGGTTTTAAATTAATATACCTAACTAGGCCTGGGTCATCTACTTTAATTGCTGATGTATCCCATCTATTGAATAATTTTATTTCGCTCATCTTCTACCCTTTTCTATTTTACCATGCACTAAAGCATTAAGTGATTGATCATTAACTTTGATTACTTGCCATCTAACTCCAGGAATATCTCCTTTTGCACGACCCATCTTTCCACCAATACATTCAATTATAACTTCATCGTGCTCATCAACTAATTTGATAGCATTATTACCAGGAACAAAAGCTGTAACTTTTTTACCATTCTTAATTAATTGACATCTAACACATTTTCTCATTGCTGAGTTTGGTTGCTTAGCCTCTTTCTGAACTTTTTCTAGAACAATAGCTTTTGCTTGTGAAGCTCCCTTTAAAGGATCTGATTTTTCTTTTAATCCTAATGTTTTAATCTTGAAAGATTTTCTTTTCCATCTAGATACATTTCTTCTCTTAACAAGCTTTTTGCCTGCACCTAAACCATTAGCTTTCTTTCCCATTTGCTTAGATAGAGAAAAATGGAGGGCTTTATAAATGTTTTGGTGAGATTTTAATGAATAATGAGCAATATTGTTTATGTAGACTAAATTAAAGAAAAGTTTATAAATTATACTAAAAACATCATTTTATGGCAGACGAAGAAGTAAAAACATCTGAAACAGAAGAAGTAACTGATACAGTATCTGAAGAGGTTAGAGCTCTAAATCCAACAATAAAGAGAGATTGGACAGAACATGTTGAAGAAATCAAATCCCAACTTAAGGCAAAAAGTGAATCAATATACAAAACTTTTATTTCTGAAGCAAAAGCTAACGAAATGAGTGAAGAGGAAACCATAACCAAAGTTCTTAACATTTATAGAAAAGCTGTAAACAATCTTGACATTGAAGATTTGGGAAATATTCAAGATCTTTGGAAATTAACTGAAGTCAGCCCTATCCCAATTTTTCTAGAAAAGCTAGAACAATGTGTTAGCCCAAAAGAGTTTGCAATTGTTGGAGATATTCTAAAAAAATACAGCAGAAACCAATTATCATATCCAAATGATTTAGTGTATAAATGGAGCAAGACATTTATCAGTGAAGATGAAAGTGGGAACATGAATGCAGATATAGATGGATTGGTAAGATTCCATAATCAAACTGGAACATATTTCATTGAAGAATTAGTGCAAGAAGCATATGCAAAGTTTGCAAGAAGTAAAGAACATAGGTCTTTAATGCATGAATTTATTAAACGTTCTAGAATTGATCCAGACAAAATAGAAATGGAAAAGGTTGCAGTTGAACTATCACAACAAGGAAGATTTGATGAGCTTGGAGTATTAGAATATATTCTTACAGATAAGCCTAGAGAAACAAAATATAATCTTAGATCAAAGGGAGCAGAAGCTGTAATTTCATACTTAAAAGGATAATTTTATAAAGTTTGTAAAGGAATTTTATTCTAATGAAAAACAAAATCCTAAAATACGCATTACAAAATGCTATCCACTACGAAGGAAAGGCAAATCAAGGAGCCGTAATTGGAAAGCTTATACAAGAAGATCCTAGTGTTAAATCAAAGCTAAAAGAATTAGCTCCAGAGATTTCTAAAGTAATTAAAGATATTCAAAAACTTACAGTAGAAGAACAAACTGAAAAATTAAAAGAATTAGCTCCTGAACTTCTTGAGAAAAAAAAGAAGGAAGAAAGAAAAATACCAGACTTGCCTAACGCAAAAGAAGGCAAAGTTGTAATGAGAGTTGCACCTTATCCATCAGGGCCATTACATATAGGAAATGCTAAACCTTTCATTATGAATGATGAATTGGTTAAGAAGTATAAAGGAAAACTTATTTTGGTTATGGATGATACTATTGGGTCAGTAGAAAAGACTACTGATAAAGAGGCTTACAAACTTATTCCTGAAGGATTAGATTGGTTAGGGATAAAATATGATAAAAAAATTCTTTTCAAATCTGATAGATTAGAAATATATTATGATTATGCAAAACAATTAATTGAAAAAGATAAGGCTTACGTTTGTACTTGTGATTCAGAAAAAATGAGAGAATATAGGAGAAAAGCTATGATCTGTGATTGCAGGAAACATTCTGTCGACGTTAATTTGGAGGGATGGGGGAAAATGTTTAATGAATATAAGGAAGGAGAAGCTGCTTTAAGGATTAAAACAGACATGGATCATCCTAACCCTGCGTTCAGAGATAGAGTACTTTTTAGAATATCAGAAAGAGAACATCCTAGAGTAGAGAATAAGTATAGAGTTTGGCCTTTACTTGAAATGTCATGGGCTATCGATGATCATCTTCTTGGAATGACTCATATCCTAAGAGGGAAAGATCTTATGATGGAAAGTGAAATGGAGTATTTCATTTGGGATATATTTGGTTGGAAGCATCCAGAGATTATTTATTCAGGATTATTACAAATTGAAGGAATAAAATTATCTAAATCAAAAGCACAAAAAGAAGTTGAAAGTGGAGAGTATATTGGATGGGACGATCCAAGAAGCTGGAGTTTACAATCATTGAAAAGAAGAGGAATTAGACCTGAAGCTATAAGAAAATTCATTATTAGTTTTGGATTGAATAGAAATGAGATTAAAGTCCCTATTGAAACATTATTTACAGAAAATAGAAAAATCTTAGATGAAGAAGTGAATAGGTATTTCTTTGTTGAGAATCCACAAAAAATTTCAATTAAAGAAGCTCCTGAAATTGTTGCAGAATTACCTCTACACCCTGATAATAAGAAAAGAGGAATGAGGAAATTAAAAACGAATGGCAAGTTTTATGTTTCAGAAGATATTAAAAAAAGTAAAACCTACAGGTTTATGCACCTTTATAATTTTAAAAATGAGAAGTTTTTGGGAAAGGAAATGGATGTTAAGTTAAAAGCCAAATTAATACACTGGCTACCACAAGATGAAGTCCTAGATGCAGAAGTGTTTATGCCAGATGGTAAAACCAAAAAAGGAGTTATAGAAAAAACTGCTTCAAAAATAAAAGTTGACGAAATGATTCAGTTAGAAAGGTTCGGATTTGTTAGACTAGATAAAAAAGAAAAAAATAAGTTGTATTTCTGGTATGCTCATGACTAAACATCAATGGTACAAGGAAGAAAAAATTGATTTATTAAAGTCTTGGATAATATTATCTTTAGCATTTGCAATATTGATGACGAGAAGAGATTTTAGTTTTGTATCTTTATTTATTTATTTGGCTATATCTGCAGTAACTGTTGGTGCAGGTTTTCTTTTACATGAGTTAGCACATAAGTTTGTTGCAGAAAAATATAGATGTAAAGCTGTGTATAAAGCTGATCCTATTATGTTAGGAATTACATTAATAAGTTCCTTACTTGGATTTATATTTGCTGCACCAGGTGCAGTTTACATAATTGGAAGTTTGGATAAAAGAACTAATGGTATTATTTCTTTAGCAGGACCATTAACAAACATAGTTATGGCTTTTGGATTTTTATTATTAATTTTATTTTCGCCAGAAGGAATTGTTAATACTATTGCTGCTTTTGGTTTTTTTATTAATGGATGGTTAGCTGCATTTAATATGTTACCATTTGGTGTTTTCGACGGGAAAAAAATTTGGAATTGGAATAAAACAGTTTATATTGTTACTGTAGTTGTTGCAGTAGGATTAGTTTTTAGTAGATTTACTCTACTTTAACACTTAAGTCTGGAAAATATTTAGAAACTAATTTTTGCATTCTTCTTAAATTAGATTTGTCTCTTCCAAAAACTTGACCTTTTTCTTTAACATTGTTTGTTCTAATAACAATCATATTATCTTCTAAAACTATTTCTTTAGATCTAACTGGATAAATAAGATTAGAAATAAATTTTGTAGGGTCAGAGTGAAAACCAATAACTTTTATATCCTTTTTAAACAAAGAGCCCAATTTCCTAAGATTGATACCATTAGGGCCTAAGGCTTTCATAATTTGACCTTGTTGAATTACAAAAATTAAAGAATCGTCTTCAAGAAAACAATCTTTAACACCTGCTCTAGTTGTTTTCTCAAATACGTTAATGTATCCAATTATTTCTTGATTTAATAAAACCATTTTAGTAACTTAAAACAGAAACTGAATGTCTCTTCTTACATAAAACTCCAACTTCTTCATCAGGTATCTCTAGTTCCATAATTTTTGCATTAGCTAATTCAGCATAATGTGTTACATTATCTCTAACTTCCTGAGGACAATTTGAAGCTAAAAAAACAACCTTTACTTTACTTAATTTTAAGTTTTTTAAAGTTTGTTCAGTGCCGTAAGTCAAATCCTGTTGTTTTATTGCTTTTCTTAATTCTTCTAATGACATTTTCTTTTACCTACTTTTTCTTCATTTGTGTGATTATATCAGGCAATCCAGTCCCTAATGGTACAGGTTGGTTCAATAATACATTCTCAATAACTGAGTTAAGATTATCTATCTCTCCAACCATACTTGCATTTACCAAGTGAACAATCGGTGTCTCGAAAGATGCTCTTGCAAGAACACTTTCTTTTTCTCCAGAAATACCACTTCTAGTTATACCTTTTATTCCACCTGTTGTAGTCATCAAATCTGAAATGAACATAATATGTCTCACGTCAATATCTAAAGCTTGATCTTGAATAACTTTTGAAGCTTCATGGATAATACTTTGACGTGCAGCCTCTATACCAAAAATTTTGGCAATCTCAAATAGATCGTTAGTAACAGTTCTAGTTGGATCAACTTCATTTATATCAAGAACTTTTTTCAAACTAGAACCACTAGCTACCAGAATCAAATCACCATCTTTCCTTTTAACAGGAATAATTTGAGTAATTCCACTAATACCTTTTATAATAACATCTTTAACTTTTTCCTTAAGTGCATAAACTGAAGGTAAAGTATTTTCTTTGGTTTTTGGTCTGATAATAATAAAATCATCTTGTGGTAAAATCTCACAATTTTTGAAAGATATTTTAAGTTGTTTAATAATTTGTTCTTCAGACATATCAATATCTTTAATTCTTTTCTTATTCAACTTAATTTCAATGTGTAGTTTAAGTATGTTAATTGAAATCTCACTTAATACTTCCTCTAAAGGAATTTCCTTAATTTTAGATATAATTTTATCTAAATTTTTCTCGTCAGTATTAACACCTGTTTTAAGATAAATTTCCATAGTTGGCGTACTAATGTTTTTTCTTGCATCAAAAATTTCAATCAACCTTGGCAAACCTAATGTAATGTTCGCTTCAGCTACACCTGCAAGGTGGAAAGTTCTTAATGTCATCTGTGTACCTGGTTCTCCAAAAGATTCAGCAGTAATAATACCAATAGCCTCACCAGGATTAATCTTTGCATCCAAGTATTTTTGTTCTAATTGTTTTAAAACTTTTTGAGCATTAGAATTAGATAACTTAAATTCTACTGCTTGTTTCTTGAAATCTTCTATCAATTTCCCTGGAAGCTTTTTATTATATTCTTTGATTAAATCATCATATGACATTTTTACTCTCCTAAGATCTCACTAATAACTTTTCTTACGTCAATTGTACCATTATCACTCTTTGATACATCAATTGCGTCATCACCGTACTTAAATTGTACAATAGATTTATTAGCATCCCTTACTGTGTAATCATATTCAACTTTCAAGTCTTGAAGTGCGTTTGCTAACCTTCTGTAAAGATAACCGGATTTAGGCGTTCTCAAAGCAGTATCCATCAGAGAATCTCTTCCTGTCATTGCATGGAAGAAAAATTCTACAGGATTTAATCCTTGCTTGTAACTATGCCTTACAAATCCACGAGCTTCTGGACTTAAATCATTTTTTTCGAATAAAGATAATGTACGACCTTTGTAACCTTTATCAATTCTCTTACCCCTTAAAGCCTGTTGACCTACTAAAGCTGCTGTCTGAGCTAAATTAACAATCTTACCTTTTGCACCTGATTGTGCCATGATAAGTGTACTGTTATCTGGGTTTGAAGATTTAGCAATAATCTTACCAACTTCATTTCTAGCTTGGTTAAGCTTTTGAAGAATCATAAGTTCTAAAGTCTCTTCAACAGTCTTGCTTGAAAATGGTTTAAGTTTGCTTTTATGAAATAATTCAATAGTTTCATCAACATCTTGAAGGACATCGTTTACAACTTTCTTTACTTTTATCTTTATGTCAGGTTGCATGTCTGCATCTTGTGTTTTAATTGTAAATCCACGTTTAAGCAATACTGCAATTCCTAATCTAAAAATCTTACCATAAAGATCAACAGTAACACGTTCATTGTAAAGTCTTCTGATATCTCTAAGTAAAGTACCATTACCACCACCAACTAAGTTCTTATCAATAATACCAGATTTCATTTCTCCATTCTTGATTAAAACGTAACCTTCAATATCTTCAGGTTTCTTACCTTTAATCTTTTCACCTTGATATGATTTGGAAAAACCAACAAAGTTAAAGTCATCAGGTAATAAAGCACTAAATATTTCTCTTCCTGAAACATTGTTCTTAAATTTCTTGAATTTCTTTGAATTGTCTACGCCAATACTTAACAACATCTTAATTGCTTGAGGTTTAGACATTGACATTTCTTTAGTCAACAAGTATAATCCTGAAATGGAATCGTCAATACAACCAATAACATTTAAACCTTGTTTAGGTGAAATTATTTGTGTCTGAACATCCATAAGGATTTCTGCTTCTGCTTGAGCTTCTTCTGTTTGAGGTACGTGTAAGTTCATCTCGTCCCCATCAAAATCAGCGTTATAAGGTGCACAAACAGCTGGGTTTAACCTAAATGATTTTCCCGGAAGAATAACCATTTTATGACACATAATAGACATTCTGTGCAAAGATGGTTGCCTGTTAAAGATAGAAATATCTCCATCCATAATGTGACGTTCTACTTTGATACCAGGTTTAAGTTCTTCAAGAATTTGTTCTTGAGTTTCTGCTGTAATTTTCTTTTTTTTACCATCTTCATAAATTACATAATTTGCACCTGGATATTCTTTAGGTCCTCTTTTAATAAACTGTTTAATATAATCAAGATTCCATTCATTAACTCTTACTGGTAAAGTAAGATCCATTGCAATTTCTTGAGGGACACCTACTTCGTTAAAAGCAATTTTAGGGTCAGGTGAAATAACAGTACGTGCAGCATAGTTTACACGCTTACCAGCTAAATTGTGCCTAAACCTTCCTTCTTTACTTTTAACCCTTTCACTAAGAGTCTTTAAAGGTTGACCAGATCTATGTCTAGCTGGAGGGATTTGAGTAACGTCATTATCAAAATAAGTTGTTATATGGTATTGTAATAAGTCCCACAAATCTTCAACAATAATTTCTGGAGCACCAGCATTAATGTTTTCAAAAAGTCTTTGATTAATCCTTACAATATCTCCTAACTTATGAGTTAAATCGTCTTCAGCACGCTCACCGCTCTCCAAAGTAATTGAAGGACGCATTGTTACTGGAGGGATTAATAATACTGTAAGTACCATCCATTCAGGACGTGAATGAAGTGATTTTAATCCTAATAAGAAAGCATCATCATCAGGAACTTTTTCCATTCTTGCCCTTATTTCAATAGGACTTAATCTTTTAACATCTTCAAAAAATGATGTTGGCTTTTCAATTTTAACAGAAACTTGTTTAGCTTTACAATGAGGACATTTCTTTGTTGTCTTTGCATTGTTTTTTACTAATTTAGTTAATTTTCTAAACATAGCTAAGTTATTTGTTTGATCAAATCTATCCAACTTTGCTTTGTATTTTGCAATTGAAGCGTCATCAAGAAGAATCCTTGAACATTCACTACAAGTACATTGTAAAAATGTGTGAAGAACTTTTACATAATTAATATGGATAATTGGTCTTGCTAATTCAATATAACCAAAGTGACCAATACATTCTTTTAGCTTCCCACTACATGACTTACATCTTAGACCAGGGTCAATAACACCTAATCTTATGTCCATTAATCCACCATCAACTGGATATCCTTCTTTATCATAAAGTTCAGGAGTTACTACTTTAGCTACTGCCAGTTTTTTGATACCTTTAGGGGAAAACAAACTAAACGAAATGTTGTCAACTTTTTTGTATATCTTATTCATTTTTAACACCTAATACTTGCTTTTCAATCCAATTTGAGGATTGATTCCTAATGATTTTAGCTCGTCCAATAACAACTTGAAAGCATAACTCATTTCTATAGTTGAAATCTCGACATTTGCGCCACATTTTGTACATGATGCACGACCTTTCATATTGTCGAATACTGCAAGCATTCCACAATTTTCACAAACATGCACCTCAACTTTATCTGAATCGAAACGTTCCTTAAGCAATAGAGATGCTCCATGAGCTACAAAACAATCCTTCTCCATTTCTCCTAACCTTAGACCTCCACCCTTACTTCTTCCTTCGATAGGTTGCCTTGTTAATAGTTGGATTCTACCTGAAGCACGAGAGTGCATCTTGTTAGCTACCATATGCTTAAGTTTCATATAATAAGTATTTCCAATAAATATTTTTGCTTCAAAAGCTTCTCCTGTAATTCCGTTGTACATCATTTCTGTACCATTTTCACGGAAGCCCATATCAAGCAAAGATTTTCTTAAATCAACTTCTGCTTCTGCACTAAAAGTTGTTCCATCAATTTGTCTTCCTTCCATAGCTCCAACTTTACCAGCTAAAACTTCAATCAAATAGTTAATTGTCATTCTGCTCGGTACAGAGTGTGGTGAAAATATTAAATCTGGAGCAACACCAGATGCTGTGAATGGTACATCAGCTTGAGGAACAATCATACCAACAACACCTTTCTGACCGTGACGTGAAGCAAACTTATCACCAATTTCAGGTTTTCTTTCATCCCTTAATCTTATTTGTACAAGCTTGTTACCCTCTTCATTTTCAGTAACAAGAACCATGTCAACTACTCCCCTACTTCCATGCTTAACTACAACTGAGGATTCTCTTCTTGTATTTGCAGCTATACTAAATTCTTCAAGTTCACCTAGGAATCTAGGAGGTGAAGATTTTCCAATAATAACATCATCTTCTTTAACTTTTGCTTCAGTATAAACAATACCATCATCTTCAAGGTATTTATAATCATCTTCTAACCTATAACCTTTTACATCCTTATCAGGCATTCCAATCTCATCAACTAAACCACCTTGGTATCTGATTTCATCAGCAGCATATGGTCTGAAATAAGTTGAACGAGCTAAACCTCTTTGAACTGAACCTTCGTTAAGAATTAATCCATCCTCCATGTTATAACCATCAAAACTCATAATTGCTACAGTAACATTTTGTCCTGCTGGATGACGATCATACTTAATAACATCGTGCATAAAAGATTTAACTATAGGTTTTTGAGGGTAGTGTAAAATACTAACATCGGTTGTCATTCTCAAATGAAAGTTTGTTGCAAATATTCCTAAACTTTGTTTCTGAGTTTTAGAACCTCTATTCAACCTTGAAGACTGGCCAAAGTTTGCATAAGGTACTAATGAACTTACTAAACCAAGCATTGCAACAGGAGAAATTTCTAGATGTGTATGTTTTTTTGTAACTTTTTTTGCATTTAAAGCAACTAAACAATTTTCTTCTTCATTAGCATCTAAATATTCAATAATACTTTGATCAATCAAATCTTTCCATTTGATTTCACCATTTTCAACCCTTCTAATATGATCTTCTGTTAATCTTGAAACACCATTGTCTACAATAATAAGAGGCCTCCTTGCTCTACCAGTACTGGTATGGATGTAAACCTCATTATATTCATCTTCAAATTCAACATTAAGACAAGATGGAATCTTCCCATTTCTTCTTTCTGTTTTAATTGTTGAGACAAATTCTTTTGGATTATCTATGGTTCCTACAAATTTTTCATCTAAATATACATCTACCATTTTGATCTCCTTATTTTGCGGCCTTCATTCCGATGCCTTCAAGCAATCTTTTTACTTTATCGTCTGAAACTTCATCTTGTGAAATCTGGCACAACATAGCTAAGTTTTTTCTTAAACCAATAGGTGTACCTTCTGGTGTCTCTATTGGACAAAGTCTTCCCCAATGTGTTGAGTGAAGCTCTCTTGCCTCAAAGTTTTCTTGCGTCGCAGATAATAATGAAACAACTCTTGAAAGGTGAGACATGGTTGAAATAAAATTTACCCTGTCTATGTTCTGTGAAATACCTTTCCTTCCACCAACCCATGAACCAGTTGCCATTGCACTTTTAATTCTAGAGGTAAGAAGTTTATCTCTAATAATTATTTTTACAGAATGGAACTTACCCCTCTTAACCAATCTTTGGAAGTTGTATAAAATATCATTAACTAATACTCTCATGTTTACCCTTAATAGGTCTGACATTAAGTCACCTGATAGTTTTAGTTTTTTATTTTTATAGTGATCTTTATCTGTTGGTTCAAGACCATCTCTTGCAACTTGTAAGAAACGTTTAATTAACTTACATAAATTGAATGCTTTTAATGATCTTTCTCTCTCTGTAATCCCTACATGAGGTAATAAATAACGATCAAGTTGTTCCATTGCTTTTTCTAACTTAACTTCTCTTGGTTGAGTTATACCCATTTTTTTTGCAAGGAATTCTAAAGCATCTTCTTGATTTTTTATTTCAATAGAGTTGTATAAGTTAATGTACATATCATCATATTCTTTATCTCCAGAAACCATTTTCATAATTTCTTGATCATTTGAAAATCCAAGTGCTTTAATTATAGCAACAACTGGAACTCTTTTGAATTTTGTAAATGATATGTAAATAATACCATCTTTCATTTGCTCAATTACGTGAGGAATACTATAAGATCCTCTTTGAGAAAATATTTTTGCTGTATATTTACTTGGACCTAATTTAGTTTGTGTTATAAAAACTTTGTTAGGCAACAAATCTTCTACAGTAATAATTACTCTTTCATTTCCATTAAGTATAAAATAACCACCAGGATCATTTGCATCTTCACCATGTTTGATTAACTCTTCTGGACTTAACTTGTTCAAATGACAATATTTTGAACGAAGCATAATAGGCATCTTTCCGATTTGTGTAGTGAAAGATTCTCTTTGAACACCATCAATATGTGCAGAAACTTCCAAGTGCATTGGAGCAGAATAAGTTATTTGTCTTAATCTTGCTTCAATTGGAAAAATGTCCCTTTTTGAACCATCAGCTTCAACAATTTGAGGTTTTTCAATCCAAATATTATCAAATTTAATTTTAAAATCTTGTACATCAGGAGGAGTAATTGTTGGAACAATATCACCCATTTCATTAATTATTCTTTGAAGTTCTACGTCTACAAATTTGTTAAAAGAAATCATATTGGACTCAATAAAAGAATGGTCCTCAAAATACTTTTTTATTAATAAATTAGGATTATGCATTTATTACCACCCTATAGAACGCTACTTTGCCAACAGTTGGACTATCTCTTTCAATTTTTATTACGTCGCCAGGCATAGCATCTAAACCAATTAATGCTGGATCACTTTTAATAATTCTTGGCAATTGTTTTAAAGAAATGTTATATTTCTCCAAAACTTTCTTTACATCTTCTCCAGATAGTTTAGAGTGCTTAGGCACAAGAATATGTTTTGAAATATCGTATGTTTTTTCGGCCATTTTTTTTTGGATATCCTCACGATTTTATGTTACAGGACCGGACGGGATTTGAACCCGCGACCCCCTGATTTCGTCGACTGGCTTAAAAGTTTCACCACTTAGTCTTAATATAAGACTAATACAGGTGCTCTAGCCAGGCTGAGCTACCGGTCCACTTGGCCCTCTTTTTTTGACGGAACTAAACACGCCCTGACCGGGACTCGAACCCGGGTCTTGGCCTCGACAGGGCCAAATGATAGACCGCTACACCATCAGGGCAATACATATTACTTTCTATAGACATTTAAATTAGCGAAAAAAATTATTTATGAGTTTGTCTTTCCGCCATTTTTTTGAGCCCTATAGAAAAATAATAATCCATTTCTTTCAAGAGAAAATCCAGTCATTTATAAACCTTTTGGTTTTTTGACATAGAATTATCTGTTCATATACCTTAATATTTAAGGCATTTAATACTTTTCTTCTTTATTTTCTTCTTTAATAGGGTCTTCAGTTCCGTCTTCAGAATTATCCCTTAACTTATTATATTTTTCTAGAAGAACATTATAGTATTCTACACGTTCAGAAGGTAATCTATTATATTTAATATCCCACTCTAAAGATTGTAACTTTTTCTTTAGTTCATAAATCAAATTTTCTTTTTCTTGATCCATAAGACACCTCCTTATTAATACATAGTAAAGTAGAACATGTTTTTATAGATTATGTAATTTAAAGTGGCTATTTATAAAGTAATTAGTTAGATTATACCTAAATTTAGCCATTTTGACTATATTTAATAAAATATTTCTAAATCATCTAATATTTATGGAAAAAAGTATTTAAATCACCTAATTAGTTTAATTTTTATGAATGTTTCAACAAAATTAAGTTTTGCAGCTTTAAAATATACAGGAAATAACCCATTAGTTTTAAATGTAGAGATTAGTAAGGACTGTAATCTTAATTGTAAATATTGTGGAAGAGTAAAAGAAGATAAGGGACTTTTAGATTTTAATAAAATAATAAAAGCTATTGATGAAGTTAATACACCAATTGTTTATTTTACAGGAGGAGAACCTTTCTTATTTTTTGATGAGCTTAAACAAGCAGTAGGTTATGCCTTGGCTAAAAATAAAATTGTTTTTATTGTAACTAATGGGACTTTAGTTAAAAATAAGTTAAGAGAACTTGATGTTAATAAAGAAAATTTGATTTTGATGTTTTCAGTGGATGGTTTGAAAGAAAAGAATGATAGTATTAGAGGCGAAGGATCATTTGAAAAAATGATGGAAGGATTGATAAAAGCTAAAGAAAAAGGATTTAATGTTTGGCTTAACTTTAAAATCTATAAAGAAAACATGGACGAATTAGAAAAAGTTGTAAATTTCTTTAAAAATAAAGTTGATAAAATACATCTAAATCTATTTTATGATTTTGAAAGAAAAAATAAAAAATCGAATCTAGATAATTTTTCAGAGAAAGCTTTGAAACTAAAAAAAGAAACTAAAAATATTTTAAATTTAAAAACTTATTTTAAGTTCTGGCAAGGAAAAGATTTAGATTGTACACCTTGGAGAATTGTAACTATAGATGTAGAGGGGTGGAGGAGTCCTTGTTATTTTAAGTGTAATGGACATGCCAAAAGTTATAAAGAATTAATGAAAGATACTGATTGGAAATTACAATCTAAATGTAGAGAGTGTAAAGGATATTGTGAGTTTGAGCCTACAGTATATAAAAATAAAGGTCTTCTTGTGAAAGAATTAATGATGAGATTGTGGTAAGATTTATTAATAGGCCCTTTAATCTGAAAACTATGAAACTTACTTCAATTTTGTTGGCTAGTGCTTTAGCATTTTCTACTACAGCATGCAGGCCTGCATATTTAGGACCTATTGCAGAATATAGAATGGATAAAGTTTCTCAAATTGAAGATAATTCTAAATTAGGACAATATTATATTTCTGGAGATTATAAGAAGTCAGTGTTGAAAAAAGATAAAAGTATTGCTTCTGAATTAGAAGAAAGGATTGAAAGTTCTATGAGTAAATATTACAAAAGAAAAGTTGATTTGAAAACCCCTTACCATATGGATTTAGGGCATACTATTGTTGTTGCAGAAAGAGGTTCTTTGAAGTCTAAATATGAACACCACATACTTGCACAATTTAGTATAGATCAACAAAGAGCTATTATTTATTTGGCAGAGAGAAGAAATATTAAAGGATTACCTCATGGTTTTCATAAAAGCCAGAAATTTAAAAGTTTAGTTGATGTGTTAAAAAATCTAATCCTGATTTGAAGAAGTTAAATAAAGATTTTAATGTTGGAGAAAAACCAAAGTATGCTGCAACAATCGCAGAAATTTCTGGATTTGCACCTTACTTTATGATATTTTTAGATAATGAACCTCACGGATTGCATAGGATTGTAAATCTTTGGGCGCATGAAGGTGCGCATACAATGTTCTTTGTTGAAGGAAGAATGTATGAGTCTATTTTTAGAAATCTTCCAATAAATGAAACGGCTTGCGATTTAGTTGGTAACAGAACTGCTGAACAATTCAAAAAAGATTATCTTGTTAGAGGCAGTAAATTAGAAAAAATGTTTTTAGAAAGCAAAAAAATGAATGAAAAAATTGAAAATGCTCTAAAAGGAGTTGTGATGAAGTACAAAAGTTTCTCTTTAAAAGATAGAGTTGAAAAAAGGGATGAGATAATGGTTGGATTAGAAAATTATTTTCAAGAAAAAGTTGGATTTAAAACAAGGGTAAATGAAGCTAAGTTGATAATGTGGGATAGATATTCTGGAAATGAAAAAAGGTATAATCGGTTGGATGAAATGGAAAAAATAATTGGACCTAATAAATTTTTAAAATTAGTTCCTAAGTTTAGAAATGATCAAGAGTTGGATAAAGCTTTAAAAACTTTTAAAAAACATGGAGTTAAAGCATTTGATTCTGTTATGGAAATTTTAGATAAGAAACATTATGTAGATTTGAGTGATTCTGTATTATAAAAGATAATTTTATATACTAGTTTTAGTATAAATTACATTATGAAAAAGGGTGTGATTTGTTTATTTCTTTTAGGAGTTTTATTAATATCAAATTTAGCTTTAGCTCAAGAACAAGTATATTCCGGGTTTGATAGAATTATAGACAATACCAAACTTACTTTTTCTGGAGCAGATAATAAAGTCAGATTAGCTTTAGATATCAGAGAAAAAGAAGTAAATTCAGCTATAAATAATATCCAAAATCAAGAAGAAGATAAAGCAATTAAAAATTTAGAAAGAGCAAAAGAAAAACTTCAAATTGTTCAAGAAAAAGTTTCTTTAGATACATCAAATGAAATTAAAGAGAATGTTCAAGAGCTTATTGATAAAATAAATATGGAAGAAGGGACTTCAGATGAATTTGAAGAATATATTTTAGAAGAAGAAAAAACACAACTAACAGCTGAACTTACTGAGAAAAATTATGAATATTGCAAAGAACTTGCTAAGCAAGATTATAGTTTAATGCTAAAACAAGAAAAATGTAATCCTGAGACTGCACCTGAAAATCTTCAAAAAAAGCTTAAAGAATTAAAACAAATTCAAGAAGAATCTTTTATTGAGTTAATGTTAGATATCAGGAGTTGCATAGATGATCTTGGAACATGTAATTGTGAAGATAACACAGATATAACTCAAAAAGCAAAGTGTGAAAAGATGGTGGCACTTGCAATAAAATGTGAATATAAAGATGATAAAAATTCCTGTAGTGAATTAGAATCTATGAAGCCTACTCCAAATGATGGTTTTGCAGAAAGTTTTGTTCCAGATTTTTTGATGAATTTATTTAAGAAAAAAGAATATATGATAGAATATAATATCAAAAAATCAGATGTTCCACCTGAGTGTTATAACGAAAATGAAAGAGTTAAAACACAATGTGCAGCATTTAGGGACATGAAAGAATTAAGCTCAAAGTGCTGGGATAAAGAAGGAAACTTCTTGGTGGATGAATGCGGCGGACCAAAAGAAGATACTCCAACAATGCAAGAATCAATTCCACAATGTTATGATGAAGAAAATAATTTCCTTGAAGAAGAATGTGGGAAAATCACTATAATTTGGAAAGATGGTTTGATAAATTATATTATTGAAACAGAAGTTGAAAATATTATTGATGAATTTGAAAACAAATCAGAACAACATACAATTGATATTAATGGGATTGAGGGACAAACTCTAATTAATGACATAAAAGAAGAAATGGATGGAATTGAGGGACAAATAGCAGAAAGGACTTTTGCCCAAGGAACTTATGATACTGGAGAAGTTAAAAATGATATTAAGACTCATGTTATAGAAGAAGGAAAAGATGTTCAGGGAGATGATGGATTAAAGCGTGAAGTTAAAACAGATATTGCAGGAGATGGAGGAGGAGATGATGGATTAAAGCGTGAAGTTAAAACAGATATTGCAGGAAATGGAGGAGGAGATGATGGATTAAAGCGTGAAGTTAAAACAGATATTGCAGGAGATGGCACAGATGAAGAACCCCTTCCAGTACCTAATCTTAATCTAATTAATCCTGATTTATATGATCCAAATGCAGGATCACCAAGAGATTCCATAGATGATACAGGTTTCATAGATGATACTTATGATGATGAGATTATAAATGGGGATAATAATATTGATGATGGAGATATAATTGAGGATTCTCCTGATAATGTTATTGATGAACCTGCTGATAATGTTGACGATACATCTTCTAGTGATACAGGAAGCGATGATGTAGGTGGAGTTGATGAAGGACCTGGAGAACCAGGAGTAGTTGATGAAGATTAAATGACTTCTAGAGAAAAATAAGAAAAAATTATTTGTATTTATTAATAAACCAATGCATCATAGATTTTGCTAATATACAATTAACAACTTCAAATAGGGCAAGAACATTTGAAGAGTTAGAAGAAAGGTGGATTATAAAAAATAATTATAAAACACTATTTTGTAGTTTTTTAATATTGTTACAAAAAATCCGAAAATTTTCTGAAAATATTAGAAAATTAGCTAAAACTTTCCGCTTCTTTCGGAAAAAATTCACTCAATACTTAACAAAGTACTAATGACATCATTTCTTGTCTTCTGCAGATATCTGCTCATTGAAATCTACAGCAATAACCAAAGGCGTCAGCAGCAGCAAGGCTAAAACTAAAATTGCTTCATTCTTCATGTTTGTTTCCTCCCTGGCTTTTCAGCCATTTAAAATATCGCCTTGAGAGATTTCTGCCCCAAAAATCATTCCTATATCTTTCGTCAAGCATCCTTTTGCAGGAAGAGCATCTTCCTTTTCATCAGGTTTAAGTGTCTATCACAAACTATGCAACGCATCTATACAGCCTCCTGTGTTTTAGCTACAAGGGTCCAAGCGCTGTGTGTATTAGAACAAGTCGGGTTATAAGGTTTGTAGCCCGATAGTGCTTCTTTAAATAACCATATAAGGGAACTTACTCCCTAAAGTTTAAATATCAAGGGGAGATTGTATTTTATATGAAATTCAATATTAATAAGCATATTTATGGTTCTGACGAAAATCGAGGATTAACACTTTATCATTTTAAAGTATCTTCTGATGACATTTCTGTAATTGCAAGTGTAAATGCAGGACCATTATATGAAGATGATAGGATTGTTGGAATCTCTCATTGGATTGAGCATGTAATGTTTAAAGGTTCAAGAAATAATGTAACCAGAAATTCTAGGGATGCAATTTATAATGAAATGAGTTTGCTTGGAGGACAGAATTTTTGTTATACAGATTCTATGAATGTTCCTTTGGGTATGAGAGTTATAGTTAATGATTTTGAATCTTCATTGGATTTAATCTCGGATATTTATCTTGGTGCCAAACTTGATCCTGAAGAAGTAATGAAAGAAAGAGAAATAGTCATTGATGAAATCAGAAACAGAAATGATACTCCTTATACTAATCTTTGGGATTCATTTGATGCAACATTATTTTGTGGTTCTGCTTTCGGCAGACCGGGGATAGGTACTATAGATAATGTTAGTGCTTTAGTTTATGAAGATCTTGCAGAGTTTTATCAAAAAGTATTTTTCCCAGGAAATATGGATGTTTTTGTTGTAGGACCAAAAAGTTTTAATGAAGTTAAGGATTTAGTTGGTACTTATTTTAGGTGTGATGATAATGCTAGTAGATTAGGAAAAAAAGTCCAAATGAATGATTTGATATTGCCATCAAATAAACAAAGGTTAAAAACTATAAGTAAAGATCTTGAAAATATTCATTGGATGATGGGTAGAATATTGCCTACTGGCTTTAAACAAGATAAATCTGCTTTAGAAATTTTAAGTAAAACCTTATCAAGGGCAGTATCCCAAAAAATCCTGAATGAAAATCCAATTTCATATAATCGTTGGACTCATTTTAGTAAAATGCTTAATGCTGGAGTTTTGATGGCTTATGCTGCTTTTGATCCTCAAAATTTTGAAAGAGTAAGGGAATTAGTCAAAACAGAATTTGAAAAGTTTAGAACTGGAACTATTCCCGAAGAACATATTAAGGATAAAATAATTGCTACTAAAAAAGCTTTAGAATTAGGTGGTGCTACTACAATGGATAAAGCAAAAATTATGATGCGGTTTCAATTAGAAGGAGATTTAGATAATCTTAATACACGCCTTAAAGATTATGACAAACTTTCAATTGATGATGTAAAAAATGCAGCTGCAAAGTATATTTGTTTAGAAGATTTGACAGAAGTTGCTTTAGGTCATTTATCTAAGTAAGGATATTCTAAATCATCTTAATATAAGATAATCATAAAAAATATTATTATCACTATATAAATCTTTATTAACAACTTTCAGTTTTAACAATCTTATCATCAATTTTTCACAGCATGAATTTTAATAATAATCTTTGCCTGCTGCACTTGCTGAACTCGTTCTTAATATCTGTCAGTGATAATCTTTTTGAAATACTTTTGATAAGAAAAACTTAGAGAAAATTGAAAATAAGTAAAAATATCTACCTCCAAATAACAAAAAACTTTCCAAGTATACTAGGATTAATTAACATATTTCTAAGATTTTTAATTAACCCATTATTTGGAGAAAATGTGATTTTTGTTCCAGGTTTATCAACATTAATATTCAATTCTATATATTTTTGTATACCATCAGCAGTCAAAAGCATTTTTCCAGAATATAATCCTATATCCAAATCAAAATCAGCTTTAGCATTTATTGTTAATAATGCAATTTGATTCTGAATCAATGTATTTGAAGACATTTGAAAATTAAGCCGAGGTTTTACAACGTTGGGAAAACTCCTCTTTCTTGAAAATTCTTGAGTTATAAGGCTGTTCTCCATAACCTTACTTTTCTTCAAAAATAGCACAATGTTGTCTTTTACAAATGCTACTTAGTATTCCTAAGTGTAGGTTGTATAAATAATTTGTGTAGATTTTTGGAAGAAAAAAAGAAAAGTTTTTATTTGTGCTAATTTGAGAAAGTGACATTAGTGCGATTTTTTGAATTTTAACTAAGTGTAGTCCCAACCAAAAGGTTTAAATATTTGTAGTCCCAACGAATTAAGTATGGTATTTGTAGAGAAATATAAATCTAAAGGCAATACTTACTATAGACTAGTCCATAATATCAGAAAAGGCCAAAAAATTGTGCAGAAGAAAAAACAACTAGGAAGAATTTTACAACCAAAAGCAAGAATAGAACAATTAAAAAAAGAATTTCTCAAAGAAATAACTGAAGGTAGATATAAATATCTGGATTCCAAATCTATCGATTTAATAGAAAATAAGAAGAGGATTTATAGAAAAGAAGTAAAAAAATTAAGTCAAATAGAAAAAAAGAAAAAATTAAAGGAATTTATTATTCGCTTTACTTATGATAGCAGCAAATTGTCAGGTGTTGATATCACCCTTAGACAGACTTCGTTAATTTTACAAGAAGGGATTATGCCAAAAGATATCAGAAACCTTAAAACTGCTAAGGAATTGGAGAATCATGAAAAAGGAATTTTAGTTATTACAAAATATAAAGGTAACCTAGATCTTAAATTTATTAAAAAACTCCATAAAATCTTATTTTCTGGTGTTGATGATATAATTGCAGGAAAATTAAGAAATGAACTTAAAAGAAACGTAAAGATTGCTGGAACATCTTATGTACCGCCAAAATGGCAAGATGTCTCAAATGAATTAAAAAATTTCTTTAAATGGTACAAATCCGAAAATAGAAAACTACATCCTGTTGAATTGGCTGCATTAATACATCTTAAGATAATATCAATGCAACCTTTTGCAGATGGAAATAGTAGGTTATCAAGGTTATTGATGAATTGGGTATTGTGGAAGAAAAATTATCCACCAGTAGACATACCTATTGAAGATTTAGAAAACTATTATGATGTCCTTGATAAATATCAAATTGAGAAAAAAGAAAAACCCTTTGTAGATTATATTCTGAAGTGGTTTTTGAAGATGGAGTGAATTTTTATTCTTGCGAATTAGGTAAAGCAACTTCTGGGGAAAAGTTATAATTTCTTTTTCAAAATCTTAATCAATTTTTTAATTCCTTTAATTAATTCTTTAGCTTCATCCTGTTTTATTTGCTTGCCATAATAATTAATAGCATTTCTTAATTTTCTATATTCATCAAATTTATCTCCTAATTGAGATTCATCCATAACCTCTTTAAGAAAAGCAGTATAACACTCATGATTATATATCTTAAAACCTTTTTTCAAAGCCAATGCTTCAAGTATTGCTCTCAATGCATCATAGATTAAAGAGATTTTAGGTTCAGACAAATCTTCTGGCAGAATTGCTTCAGCTGTTATTTTCTTTTCCGCTGAGCTAAGTAAAGATACTATTAAATTCTTGTCTGATGTTATTTCTTTTGATAAAGCTGTTTTCATGCAATTTGTCCAATCCAAATTACCAACCCCCTCCCAATAGAAAACCATTTAATATATTGTTTAATAAGTTTTTGTTTTTTACATCCTCTTTTTTCCGAAATGAGAAAACTTGAATTGTTTTTCCGAGTTTTTTTTCAAATTTTTCTAAATTTACTTTTTTATTTGATGCAGAGAATATAGCAAGGTCAATATCTGAATTTTGATTGACTTCCCCTTTTGCATAAGATCCAAATAATATAATTACAGGAGTAACAAGTTCTTTTTCTAGATGGTCTAGGATTCCAATTTTTTTGAATAGAAGCAGATAGTATAATCTTTGTAGTGTTCTAAATTCTTTGTTGTTCCTGTTTGCGTAAAAGTAAATATATCTATTTTCTTCTTCTTTGTTAAGTATTTCTTCTTTATTGAGATTTTTTAAAAATGTTGAAGCACTTGGAGGACTAATTTTTTGGATTCTTGCATACTCTCTTACATTAATCCTTTTATAATTATCTTCAAAGAAGGGTTTTAGCTTGTTAATAATTTCTAACATATGTTAATTATATTTAACATTAATATTTAAATGTTTCTATTGTTTAAATTATTTAACAAGTGTTAATAATATTTAACATTAAATAAACTTTTATTCTTGCGAATTTAGCAAAGTGACTTATAGGAAACTCTACATAAATTACTTACTATATTCTTTCTGAATCATCCGGAACCTTTCTCCTTCTTTGTAAAGAGGTTTTATTCTGTATCTTGGCGCACCGCCATAAATTCCTGGTTTAGGGAGAGCTCGGCAATTATGTTCCATTAAATTATCTGACAATAGAAAACCAGCAATTCCATGATTATTTCTCAGATATGCGCTTAACTTATTACGTGATTCCACACAATAATCATGAGCTGCGTTTGCCCTTAGATATCCTAAACGTTGAGAATATTTTTCAAATTCCCTCATCCTAGGTCCTCCTTTCTTGTCAGAGACGCACCATACCCGGCTTTCCAATGCTTTCTTGAGATCTTTTCTTGCATATTTATCAGCCTCATTATGGGCACGCTTGTTTTCCCTTCTACAGAATACTAAAAAACCAAGTTCATCAAGAAGTTTTCTTTGGCGAAGCAATTCAGAACGATTTTCAGAAACACACCATCTCTCTTTTTCCAACTCATCATCCATGTTTATTCCATATTTTTTAGACCATTTATTTAAGTCATCATATCTTTTATCACAACTCTTTTTCAATTCCTTATTAGAAAGAGAGTATGGAAAGTCATTTGATCTATCACTCTTATTAGGGCATCCGCCCATGCCTACAGCCATTACCAATGCTGCTAATCCTGCCATTATTGTCTTTTTCATTTTTTATTACCCTCACATAAATTTAATTTCATAATCTTACCTATTTATTTAAATCTTTCTCAAAAATCAAGAAAAAGTGGACTTTCTACAGGAGCCAGATTAACCAAAAATTTAAATATTAAAAAATCCATAATAAATATGTATGAAAAGAGAAAAAACGTTATTGTTATTAGAAGAAGCACTTACATTGGAAGAAGTGCCTAATTTTACTAATCTTGAAGATTTAAAAATAATGATAAATAATCTTAATTTTGATGAAAAAACCAAAAATGAATTAAATAAAAAATTAAAGGTTTTAATTATAGAATCAAGAGAACATGCCAAAACCTATACTGAGTTGATAAAATATGTTATCAAAGCCAAAAATAAAAAATTCTAAACAGGAATTTCTAAAAGCATTGAAAGAACAGTTCAAGATAGAGAAACAATCAAGAGACAAATATAGGTCATTAATAAAAAAAATTGATGATAAGAAAATTGTTGACAAAGTAAAGATAATAATAAAAGCAGAAATAAGACATATGAAAATTGTTGATGATATGATTTATATCACAAACGGATATAAAATTCCATTAAAAGAAAAGAATAAAAAAGTAGGTAAAAATATATTATTTAATAAGATTGATTCAGCAAATAGTTTATTATTGATTAGTGATGTTGAAAAGTATATCCATGATATAATAAACATATTTAATTATCTTAAAGATTTTAATTTAGTTTATGTATCCTTCAACAAGATCTCAAAATTTGCAAAAAAAATCTTGAAAGAACATAATTTTAATATTAAAAAAATTACTTTTATAAATTGTATAGGGATGAGTGATGGGAATGATATAAATGTAAATCCTGCAGATCTAACTGAATTAGCCATACAGATTAACACTCTAATGAAAAAGAAAAATACTTGCATCTTGGTCGATACAATTAGTGCATTTACAGTCTTCCATAATAATCAAATGATTAGCTCATTTGTTGGAGGCATTAATGATAAAGCAAGAATTACTGATACAAAAATCATATGGGTTGCATTCGGTGACAAAGAAGAAGAAGTCTTAAATAAGATGCTCTTACAAATTTGCGATGAAAAAATTGGACATTAAAATGAAACTATTTAATTTTTTTAAGAAGAAAAAGAAGAAACCATCTAAAAAGAAAATCAATAAACAGAAAACAATCAAGAATAAAAAAGAGGTAAAAAATACTTCTAAGGAAAAAAAGAGAATTATTCCAAAATTATCTAACTCAAATATCCAAACCAAAATTGTTGGATTAGATGAATTACTGATTACAGGGATACCAACAGGCACATCCATACTTATTGCAGGAGGACCAGGAAGCGGAAAGACAATCCTAACATTACAATTAACAAATAACCTAGTTAAAGATGGAAAAAATGTATTATATATTTCTTTAGAAGAAAATACTGAAAGACTTGTTGGGCATATGAAAGACTTTGGGTGGGAGATTGAAGGCCTAATGCAAAAAAGATTAAAAATTATAAGAATAGATCCTTTTTCAATTTCAAGAAATGTTGAAGCATTATTGGCAAAGGCCAAAGGCCAAATAAATATCAATGTAGAAAAGATAATGAAGATAATTCCTAAAAAATTCAAGCCAGATATAATAATCCTAGATTCTATTAGTGCATTAGCTGCAGCATTTAAGGATGATGATGAGAATTATAGAATTTATATCGAGCAATTATTTAGATATTTTGAAAAACACGAAGTTAACTCATTTTTTATTTCTGAAACAGAAAGCATTCCTAAAACATATAGTAAATCAGGTGTCGAAGAGTTTTTAGCAGATGGAGTAATCGTGCTTTACCATGTTAAAAAAGGGAATGTGAGAAATAGGGCTATTGAAGTACTTAAAATGAGAGGTTCAGAACATCAAAATAAGATAGTTGCCATGAAAATCATAAATAAAAAAGGATTAGTAGTTTATCCTGACCAGGAAATAATCGGTGGTATTGAATAATGAAAAAGATTCTATTGATTTTAATTATATTAATAATCTTAAGTTCTCAAGTTTATGGAATAAATGGATGTAGTGGTACTTGTACTGATTGTAGTTCAATTGGAACTAGTTCTTTATGTAATAAACAAGATGGATGTAGCTGGGGTGCAGGTATGTGTAGCGGGACTTGTACTATTTGTACATCTTACGTAACCCAAGGAACTTGTGAAGGGCAAGGTGGATGTTCTTGGACTCCTTATTGTGGAGATGGTGTTTGTGATGGTGATGAAGATTGTACTTGTTCTGATTGTGAAGGCCAACAATCTAATTGTTTAACTAATTATTATTGTTCAAGTGGAAGTTGTACATATTCTGGAACAGGAGGATCATGTATAGATGCAGGAGGTCAATGTTTACCTCAAGAATGTATAGAGTATAAAAATTGTGAATCTGCAACTGAAACTTGTAGTGTTGGAAATTGTTGTGTTGGAGAATGTGAGGAATATGATATTGGAAATGCTGATTGTGGTAATGGTTTATGTGAAGCTGGAGAAACTTGTATTAATTGTGAAACTGATTGTGGATCTTGTAGTGAAGGTGTATTAACTGTTGCATTAAGAGAACCTGTAAACAGAGACATATTAAAAAGAGGTACACATTTAATGAAAGTTGCTGCTTTTATTGGAACTAGTTATACTTCTAATGCAAGAATTAATGTTAATTCACCTTTGTTTGAAAAAGAATTATCCCTTTATGATGATTATAAACATAATGATGAAGGATTAAATGATGGAGTGTATGCAAATTATTTTACAATAAAAGAAGGACTGGCGCCTGGAGAATATCCAATTACAATAACTGCACAAAAACCGGAAGTAAAAGCTGAAGAAACTATTAAAGTAACTTTAGATCCAGTTTTAAGGATTAATTTTAGTGAATTAAAAGATTCCTATGTACAAGGTGAAAGAATTGTTCTTGATGCAATTGTAAATGATCATAAAAGTCCTGTAGCTAATACTACTATAATGATTACTATAACAAATAGTGAAGGAGTCTATCTTAACAAAAGTTATATTACAAATGCAGATGGAAAAATAAGTGATTATTTCCTATTAAGTTTTATTGATTCAGATGGTGAATGGAATGTAAAAATTAAAGCTGAAGATAAGGATGGGAATATGGGGGAGTTTGAAAAGAAAATTATTGTAGGCATCCCTGAAGGAGTACTATATTATAAAATTGATTTTTTGAGTCCAGTTAAAGGAACATCATATTCAAGAGGAGAATCAGTTCCTATAACTATAGAAGTTTCTGAAGAGGGTAAAGTTGTAAAGGCTGCAAAAGTTATTTTTAAAACACCTAATGGAAAAAATCTAAATATGACTGAAAGTGAAGATGGTATTTATTCTGCAAATTACAAAATCAATTTTAATGATCCCATTGGATTATGGACACTATCAGTACAAGCTATAAGGAAAATTGCAGAAAAGACTAGAGCTGGAGCAAGTAAAATACCCTTACAGATAACACAATCAAGAATTTCAATTGAAGTTATTGAACCGGTTATTGATAATGCATTTACAGGACAAAAACTGGATTATAGAATTAAAGCAACTTATCCTAATGGGGATGAAGTTACTCAAGCAGATTTAAGTTTAATTTTGTCAAATGGCGATAGTGTTGAGTTTAAAGAAATTGAAAAGGGTGTTTATGTTACAAAATATCTTATTGGAAAGGAAGATGGAGTATTAAGTGCTAAAATAGTTGCTAAAGAATTAGAAGGAGACCTTGTACAAGAACCAATCATAGTAATTGTCAAAAAAAGAACATTGTTTGAATATTATCTTGCTTATGCATATAATAATTTTTTAAGACCATATTGGTGGATTATTTTAAGTAGTTTAATGTTTATTTTTGTAGTGACTTGGCCTTTGACTAAAAGAAAATATTATAAATTCAGAATTAATAGAGCAAAAAAACAAATGAGAAATATATCAAAAACAAAAATCGAAACTGAAAAAGACTATTTTGATAAAGGCAATATAAGTAAAGAAGACTATAAAAAACTAATCCAAATACTTAATGAAAAATTATCTAAAGCAAAAGATATTCAAAAATTATCTGAAAATAAATTAAAAAAAGCTATGAAAAAGAGAAAAAAGAGCATTTAGCAAGAATTAAAGAGATTAAGAAGAGTTTAAGGCTTTTATTTAATGGATTTTCTAAGACTCCTAAAGAATACAGAAAAGGATATTATGAGAAAAATAAAACAGTTAAACAGAGAATGGAGATTAAGGAATAGAGAATATGATTTAAAGAGGAAACAGGAATATTCTAGAAAAACAGAGAACTTCTTAACTCTAAAGCCAGATTAAGAAGGCAGGATAATCCAGAACCAGAAAGACAAAGTAAAAAGCTATGGCGAGATAATAACTTAAACCAGATGAGAACCTATGGAATAATCCAACATTACAGAACAAAACAAAAGGCTCTCGCACTAAAATATCTCAAAAATGACGGTTTAAACCCTCAAAACGAGCAAATTTTTCATTCAGTTCCCACTTTTGCACTTTCCTTTCTACTGGAAACAGCCAAAAATTATATATAGGAGAGAAGTGCTACAAAATCATAATTGCCGAGGTGGCACAATCTGGTACTGCGCGGGATTGCTAATCCCGTTTCCTTCGGGATATATGGGTTCAAATCCCATCCTCGGCGTTTGCTTTTTTCGTACGTCCCTTCTCAAAGGGTTACAAACTTTTATCAGTTTGAAGCAAATAAAAGATAAAATAATTTCTTACTCACAATCCGCAGGACAGAGATTTTTATCTGCTTTTTCATATTCATCGCATATCCTATCAGGACATTTAGGATTGTTAAGATTAGATTCTCCCTGAGGGGCTTGAGGTGGCTGATTTTTAGGCCCTATTTGATGTGGTATCGGTTGAAACTCTTGATTACCTTGCGGAGATTGATGCGAAACCTCTATCTTATCACTTGCTTCCTTTTGTAGACCCAATAAGTTCAAGAACCAGCCTATTGCCCTTGAGAAAATGTTCTTTTCTTTATTTTCTACTATTTTTTCTTGAGGAGTTTCCCATCCACAGTCTTTAGGACAGATTTTGTTGGCTGCTTCATACTCATCGCAAATGCCATCGCCACATCCTTTTTGTACTTCTCCTGGCTTTTCAAGAGGCGGAGGAAGCATATTGCCTTCCTGAGGCTGCTCCACTTCTGTTTCTTTAAACTCAACCCATTTAAATTCACGTATATAATTATCTCCGTAACCTGCTACTATTTTCTTTCCATCGGCAGATATGTAAGTCCCCATGACACCTTTCTGGGTTCCCGTGCTAGCATACTTGCCTATAGTTGCCCACTTAGCTTCAAGTATAGGATCATCATTTTCTTGCGACGTATCTACAAGTATCCTAGTCCCTTTCTCGTTAAAGACAAACAGAGTGTATTCCGGCGCCCCTCCGACTGCAACATATTTTCCATCTTTGCTTATTGAAACAGCATTATGGCCAACATTCTCGCCGTCTATCCTGTTCCTCCAGATTACCTGCCCATTTTTCCCGTTTATGTAATAAACCCATGCTCCAACTGTACCTATTGCAATCCTTGAACCGTCTTCGCTTATTGCTCCTGAAGTAACGACGTGGTCAGGCACCCTGTAGCTCCATTTAATGTTGCCGTCTTTGTCAAACTTAAATAATGTCCTTCCTTTACCAGCCGCATAAGTATTCCCTTGATTATCTATCGCCAAGAAAAGAGGGAATTCTCCAACATAATTCGTCCATACCTTAGTCCCGTCTGCCTTGTACATAGAAGTGTAGCCAAAGCTTTGACCAACTACAAATTCTGAATCATCTTTTGTAAACTTGGAATTCCTCAAAGATTCTCTAATGCCTGTAAAGCCATTTATCAAACTGCCATCTTCAGTTTTTAGCAAGGCAAAATCATAATTCCCGTATGGACCCGTTAGAACGTATTTCCCATCATGTGAAAGCTCGACTTCCCTGTTTGAAACCCCAGAATCTTTTTTCCATTTCAGGTTCCCATCAGAATCTACTAAGTATACATAATTGTCATTGCACCCTGCAGCAATCATGCTTCCATCCCTTGAAATGTCAAAACCCCAACAGTCATCGCCTGTAGGTTGTTTCCATTTAAGCTCACCAGTTTTTGCATCAAAAAGGTAAAAGTTTGTAGGCTTGCCAAGTTCTGGAGGGTGTTTTGCCTGCGCTGCTGCAATGTAGTTCCAGTTGTCATCTGTAAAAGTGTAAAAGAAACCGTAATAGTCAGATACCTTGTTTTCCCATTCTAGCTCATATCCTTCTTGCGAGATTCTTTTTTCAAGCTTGAAATCGTTCTCCAGTTTTTCTCCTGTTTTAGGCAAAAGCCCATCCTGATAATAATGTTCATAGCCCATTTTATCTACCATCACGAAATATGACAATGAATTATATAGCAGATCTTGTTCCCCAAATAGTGCCTTTATGTCATCGGCGCTTGGAAGGCTTATGACGTATCTACCAAAAGCATCTGTCATCCCATAATACGATTGCCCACCACTGAACACTTGTATCCTTATTTCGGCATTTCTTATAGGTCCTCCATCAGTATCAGTTATAGTGCCATATACGATTGCAGTGTCACTTAGCTTGGCATCTTCAAGATTACCACTGTAAAGCTTTATGGTAGCCGTTGCTTTGCTTGGGCCTTGCCAAAAATCTATGTCCAGCGTGGATTCTCCAGGAGCGTCATTTGATGAGAAGTAATGTATGGTCTTTTCTTCATTTGCCTTTAATGTTATTTCGTCAGGCTGGAAAGAAAAAAAGTGTAGCGTTCCCGGTGGTGCATTCATGCGCAACTCACTTATTGGTGTGGTTTGAAACGTTTCCATATTTTCGCCAATGTTTTTTATTTTTATGAGGATGTCAGCCCCTTCACCATAAAAAGGATAAGATGCTACTGTGGAATAATATGAAATTTCTAAATTATTGAGCATAAGGCTATTTTTTTCTCCTTCAATGGAAGGTCCATGTATAGCATTTGAAACATCTATCTCCGGAAAGCTTAATTCAGGCTGTGCACTTACAGCAAACATACCAATAATCAGCAATAAGAATAATATTGAAAACATCTTTTTCATAATAAAACACCTCTCTTGATTTTAAATAAATCTTTTATTATTTAAAAATAGGTAATCTATTATTTAAATTTATCTTTGAATACACATAACCAATAACCACAAGAATCCTAAACCAAGCCAAAATCTCATTCTATGATTCAAATTTTCCAAGTTTATTTTTATCACATAAATCTATATAAACACCCTTTACTTTAATATAAATAGAAATAGTTATTAGAGTTACAAACCATATAATGTGCTGAACGCCCATCCTCAACGTTTTTATTTCTTAACTAATTTAAGCAAAGTAATCTCATTTCTTGAGCCTAACCTCATATAAGGTCCCCATGTACCAGTGCCAGGGCTTACGTAAAGATACATCCCATCTAAATCATATAATCCCCTCACTTTAGGAAAAAATATCCTTGATAATAAAGTAAATGGGAATATTTGTCCTGCATGAGTATGACCAGACAATTGCAAGTCAATACCATATTCTTTTGCATATTCCATTCCGGATGGAGAATGATAAAGTAATATTGCCGGTTTATTTTTATCAAAATTTAATTCAGATAATTTTTCTTTAAGATGTGTCTTATTTTCAGAATATTCTATCCCTATAATCTGAATACCATCAAAAGAAGAAACTTCATTATCCAAAATTTTAATCTTAGAATTATCTAAAAGTTTGTAAACATTATCTATACCTTCATAAGTTTCATGATTTCCAGTCACAAAAAATACTCTTGCCCTTAACTTATCAAATGGCGAAAACATTTCTGGTTCTAATCTTGAAGCAGCATCTACTACATCACCAGTTATCACAACAACATCAGGATCAAGTTTGTTTGTTTTTTCAACGACCTTGTTCATGAATGCTGAATTCCTTATTGTTCCTATATGTATGTCTGAAAGCTGAACAATTGATAATTCTTCCTTAAGGTTAGTAATTGGAACTTCTACATCTTTTACTACAACAAAAAAAGCATTTATTATTGATATTAACGAAATAATTAAAACAAAAATTAAAATTGTCATACCTGCAATCTTTGGGTCTATTTTGATAAAAAATCTTATAATTTCATAAACAACCAATGTTGAAAACAACAAGAACATTACGCCTACCCATGTAGAAGCAATTGTATAGAATATTCTTGAAATTAAATTAGGTATAAACCTCTCAATCAACGTAGCTAAAGGGAAACCTGCCGTAAAAAAGATAATTAAACCTAAAATAACAGCATTATTCTGATATTTCAACAAACTAGCCAATTTTAATACAACATATGAGTTTAATGCAAAATATACTGCTAAAAATACTGATAAGAAAATGATCATCTGAAATATCCTATTCATAGATAGCATTTGATATGGTCCTTTAAAAAGATTTTTACCCAATTTATATACAAAAAACAAAGCATTTATAAAGAAAAGCAGTTTTTCTATTCACATATCAGTAGTATTTAGTGTATTTCTAAGTATTGTTTGATAAATAAAATAAATGGAGTATTAAGTAAAATGAAAGGAAAAGTAAAATTTTTTAACGATATGAAAGCTTTCGGATTTATTTCTGGAGACGACGGTAAAGAGTATTTTGTTCACCAAAGTGCTTTAGAAGAAGGAGTTAAACTTCACGAAAACGATTCTGTAACCTTTGATGTTGAAGAAGGGGACAGAGGTCCAAAAGCTGTAAATGTTAAATTAGGTGCTGAAGATTCAGAAGAAGCTGAAGAAGAAGCATCTGAAGATGAAGAAGCTGAAGAATAAAATCATCAGTAATCTTTAAAATTAGTTAATTTCTTTATTTTTTTTCTTTTAATAACATTTTTAAACTTTAAAATTCTTAAAGATTATATGAATAAACAGATTATTTTAGCATTGATGTTTGTTTTGTTAGCTATGGTATTTGCATTGATTGCATTAATGTTTGATTTGTATTGGATTTCTTATGTTAAAAAAAATAAAACATCTTTGTTAAAAAAAGTTCAAAGGAAAGGATTATTTGGAAAAACATTTATTCATCCAAGAGTATTTTTTGAATATTGTTTGAGTCATGATAAATTAGATGATAAAAAAACTTCTTTCTATAAAATAATGTTCTTGATTTCATTTATGGCATGGTTCCTATTTTTCTTAATGGGCTTTGTTGTATATTTGGTTTACAACTAGACCAGTATCTCCGAATGATTTTTTATAACTTTAAAGTTACACCAAAAAAATAAAGTAGGAGCAGAGCTCCTACAGACTTATGACTCTAATCAAAAAGTCCATTGGTTGGGTACGCAAAAAACTAAATAAGCTTTTCTCTAAACTATTTGGTGACAAAAATAGAATATTTTATGGATCTTCTGTTTTTCATGCCGCTCAAGCTAATGCTTATG
>Ga0210057_1001697_pt1 | contig 32846 bp, 36 predicted proteins | sample CryGeyCG2114_010_2_FD_183968 | JGI IMG/M metagenome (GOLD analysis project Ga0210057, IMG submission 183968) | Groundwater microbial communities from aquifer - Crystal Geyser CG10_big_fil_rev_8/21/14_0.10 (SPAdes) (version 2) | ecosystem: Environmental > Aquatic > Deep subsurface > Groundwater ... | reverse complement strand
TGTAGGAGCTAACGAACAAGCTATTGGAAAATATATAGAGGAACAAGGTAAAAAAGATTTAGGGCAAACGCTGTTCAGCGTTTGAGAAGCTGAAACCCCGACCGTAAGGTCGCGGGAGTGGCTTCATCAAATTGGTTTTGCCATGTTCATTAGCACCAATAAAACAGGTTAAATTATCTCTTAAAAAGAGGACTGTCTCTTCCTGGACTGATTTATAACCAGTTACTGATACATTTAATATCTTCATATACTTATATCCTTATCGATTTCCCTTTGCCCGATTATGCGTTTTACAGAGCATTTGGCAGTTTGATATGTTTGTTTCGCCGCCCTTGCTCCAGGCTAAGACGTGGTCAGCATCCATTTCGCTTAAGCTCCAGATTTTTTCGTGGTTTGCATCGTGACCAATAGTACACAATGGACAATTGGATTCACCCTTAGTCTGAGCGGCTTTGGTTTGTTTAGCATAAACTACCTTCTTAGTAGGTTCGTCAAATACTCTCACATTTAGGAGCTTGGTATCTTGTGAACCACCTAAGATATACTCAAACACTCCGCGCCGATCCTTGATTTCAAAACTACTGAGTAACTCGCGAACTTGTTTGGAAACTTCAACTGGATCATAGTCCTGCTTATGATAGGCCTCGTACAATCTACCCCATTCCAAACCCTTCATTTCACTCTCGACATCGGTAAACACACCGGATATCCAGTCAATGACTTTTATAAAGTGTGACTTTAACTCGGCAATATCATGATCGTGGCGGTGCTTGCTCATATAAGCGTCGATTTCGCCTCGGCTCACCCAGTTCAGCGAACACTCTAAGTATGCCTGTCGCTTTATGTCGCCAGCAATATACGCACTCCACTTTTGGACAAGAGAGTTATTACTGTTGCTGAACTCTTCGCGGGCTCTTGTGACAAACGGTCCAGAGTAAACAGCATTGAGAATTTCTTGTTGAGTTAGTGGTACACCGGCAATGTTGATAGTTTTGAACCAATCTTTAATCTCCGGCTCATCACCTTCACAAACATACACCAGCAGCGAAGCATTCATTATTTTTTCGCGCTGTACTTCGGTCATTCCACTAAAATACTGTTCGTGACCGTTGGCGTCTTTGACCGCAAACTTACCGGTTACAAACCGCCCTACGCTAGTGATTCGCTGTTGGCCGTCCAACACTTCCAGTGCATTGTCACGGACTTTGTTGAAATACAGCAGTCCTATCGGGTACTCCTTGAGAAGCGACTCAACCACGGCTTGCTCTCGCTTACCACCGTCACTGGCATAGATGTAATTGCGTTGATACTCTGGCTGGATAGTGAGTTCTCCAGCTAGCCCAAACAACCCCTTACCTTCCAGCTCGTTATAAACAAAGCCTTCAATTACCTCGCGTATGGTGTACTTCTTAAGTGTAGTGATCATAGTGTTGCTTTCTTGTGTTTAATTAAAATTCTTGCATAAGGCGGAATGAGATACTTGCTGTTATCGCTAGTGTAATAAACTATTCCATCTGGTTTAATTTCAGTCTCAATAGCAAGGACACAATTTATTGCACCTCCATTTACTATTTTCCCATCCTTTGTGTGTTTTTTAGGATTGATGTAATTTTTGTTTGGCGTAAAATTCTCTCTCGAATTTCCTAGTTCAATAATCTCAAACTGCTCTGGGTTGTATTTATCAATAAAGCTAATTGGCACTCCCATCACACCGTCGTAGTCGCTCGGGATAGCGCTAGTAAACGGTATCTCTATGGCATCATAGTTATCATAATGGTCGTAAACCGTTTTGCCTTTCATTTTCTTATTAAACTTTAAGTTGTCTGCCATAGTCATAAGAGTTAATTTCTGGTGACGGCGACCGTGGTCTAGGTTAGTAACCCAAATAGACGGTGAACGCAAGTATGTTACACCATCAACAACGCGCACTGCTGTCTTCGGCTTGTCACTCAAATCCATATCTTTTGGTGCAATAAAAAGTATGTCTTTACTAAAACTCATTGTGCCAGCCCAAAGTTTGTTTGCTTTGATAAGTGGGAAAACTTCTTTATAGGTAATCGTATTTTTATTGGCAATGATGACGAATTTTTTATTATGATCAAAAATCTGTTTGAGATATTCACGGTAAAGACTAAACGGTGGGTTAGTCACTACAATGTCAGATTGTTTTAATAAATCTACACACTCCTGACTTCGGAAATCGCCGTCACCATCTAGTGGAGACCATTCGTTGTTTTTGTTTGCTTTGAGTTGCTTGGCAATATCATTCAGATTGAACGCACCATCACCATCCATATCACCAACTTCGTTGATGATAAATTTGTTAGCGGTGATTTTAGGGCGTCCTTTGGTTTTCGCCACTGTTTCATCGTTGCCGAACAATCCAAGTTGTGTATTGGCAATGGGTGATGGTTTGTAGCTAGTGGTAATAAGTTGCTTAAGTCCCAGGCGCTTGAAGTTTAGTACAAAATAGCGGAAAAAATTGCTCTCATACGGATCATCGCAATTGGAGTAGATGACTTTGCCTTTAAAGGTGTCAGGATCATATTCAAGATATGCCTCTATCTCCTTTTGAATATCAGAGTATTGCGTATAGAACTCATCATTCTTCGCGTTTTTTGCGCTTGTAAGATTATTTTTTGCCATAGTCATTTACATTCTTATTCCATCGAAATCGATGGTATTAGGTTTTCCTTTTCTTCTCTCCTTTAATCAGCTTCTTAACTACCCGATCAAAGTCAGACTCAATTGGCTGGGTCTTGTTAAATTCTTTGTATTCAGCCAAGGCTTTCTTATCTGCACTGACTTTAGATACTTTTCCTTTACCATCCAATATCCTGTACTCATTAAACGTCAGGAATTTATTGACACTTTCGGCAAACTCCTCCATGGTAAAGGCTTGCCTGTTCTCAATCAGGTTCTCGACGTAATCGAAAAATCCAGTTACAGTCCTCTCGAGCTTCTTAATTTGGTCCTCAGGTAAATAATTCTTGGCTACTGTTACGTCGGCTGACAAAATTCTGCCTGCTGGTGCGTGTTTCCAAGTGGTCAATCCCATATTGGATTTACGGCGATCAGCTCGTTCATCAATAATCTCTGCGGCTGTGTGTCCAGTTATTGCAAAATGGAATTTATTTTGCACGGTGGCAAAGAAATCTTTGGTCGTCTGAGAATGAGGATCGTAATCAATGCTGCACTCGGAAAAGATGTCAGTAATTTGTTGGTAAATACGTCGCTCGCTAGCACGAATCGAGCGAATTCTTTCTAACAGCTCTCTAAAATAATCCTTACCAAATATTTTATGTGGATCCTTGAGTCGCTCATCATCCATCGTAAATCCTTTAATGATGTACTCTTTGAGACGTTCAGTAGCCCAGATACGAAAGTGAGTGGCTTGGGCAGAGTTAACACGGTACCCTACAGAGATAATGGCATCTAGATTATAGAAAACAAGCGAACGAGTAACTTGGCGCGCACCTTCTGTTTGAACTTGTGCAAATTTTGCACTTGTTGCTCCTTCATTTAATTCGCCAGATTCATAAATGTTTTTAAGATGTTTGGTAACAACACTACGATCAACACCAAATAATTGCGCAATTCTATCCTGAGTAAGCCATATGTTTTCGTTCTTAACGAAGATTTCCAGTCTAACTTTGCCATCTGGAGTGGTATAAAGTAGAAAATCTGACTCACGTTTAAAGGTATCGATTTCGAGACCTTTAGTTGGTTTCTGTGATTGCTTGGTCATATTATTTTTTCTTTATAAATTTCTTAATGTCCTCAAGACGATAGCGTCTTATTTTCCTCTCACCAATGCGTACCGCTACCAAAATACCCTTACGATCCCAGAGCCGAAGTGTGTTGGGGTGGACGCTCAGTATCTCTGCTGCTTCTCTGAGTTTTAAGAGTTTTTCCATATGTACATTACTTACTAAGTGATGACACTAGCATACAAAACAATTGCCAATTTTTCAACCGCTTTTTGAGAATCTTTTCTATGATAGTTAACTATAATAGAGAGCTAAAGAGACGAGTTTTTACCGGATTACCGGCATTTTTTCTTTCATTTTCTATTTGACCCACTGTAAAACACGAGCCCTGACCCCGCGTGACCAAGTTTACAAGGCGTTTGCTGCCTGGTTGGGCTAATTGTACCCTGGAAACAAAATCTGGAGAATTTGGAAGCATTTATTGAACTGTAGCCCTACTCACCGGTCCATTTAAAATCACGATCGTCCCCATGAAGGTATCGAGAATCTCTCACCAAACAACTATGCACGTAAATATGACTGGCCGGTGGTACCTAGTATTACCAGACTAACTGTTGAATAAAGCGGGGAATTGACAACCAGATTTATGGGTGCATGGGTTTGGTATTGATACCAATCATTTTTTTAGGTATTTAGAACATATCTTTGCAGTTATTCAAAAAGATACAGACAAAAGATCCTTGACAGAATATCGTAACAAGGGTTAGCAATTATTCTTGCTACAATAGCTGTGCATGTTTAATTTTCAACTCATCAGTCAGGTATTTTTACGCTGCAGTGTCGTGCTTTGCTTTACTCTCTTACTCATCATGATCACAAAAACACCAGTGACGGCTGCAGATATAAGCTGCCCAAATTTTTCTCGACCTTTTCTTTTTGGCATTAATCCTGATGGAGCTATAGACAATATGTTCCAAAGTATCAGAGACGCGGGAGGAACAACGACCAAGCTGACGCTCAACTGGGATAAGGTTGAGATGACAAGGGGAGTCTACAACTTTGCTCAGCTTGATGCTGGTCTAAAAGAGGCAGAGAAGCAGGGCTTGTCGGTATTTATTTTGATTGTCGGCACTCCTGATTGGGCAAAGGAGGGTTCGCTGCCTGCATACAAAGCACTGCCCAAGCGTGAATTTCGTGATGCATATACAAATTTTATAAAAGCAGCAGCTCAGCGATATCCGCATATTGTCAGATATGAGTTTTGGAATGAGCAAAATGGTTGTGGTTCGAGTTCAGGGCATTGCGGCCATACTTCAGACTCCGCAGCGGAGTATGCCTATTGGCTAGATGCGACGTATAACGCTCTTAAGCAAGTAAATGGTTCCATTCAGTTATCTGTTGGTGGTTTGGATAGAATGGATGAATCATTTGTTGACAAACTACATTCTAGTCCTGGCGGAAGATCGTATGATGTGTTTTCTATTCACCCATATAACTGGCACGGAGCTTTAGACTTAGGCAGTGTCAAACGATTACATGAACTAGCACAAAAACCGATCTGGATTACAGAGTATGGCTGGAATGTTGGACAAGGTGCAGAAACATCGATAACCGAAGCAGAGGGACAGCGGTTTTTTTTGGAGAGCATCAGTAGATTAGAGAGTGATGAGTTTTTCTTTGTTGAAGCTGCGTTCTTTCACACCTTGGGTGATTTTTCCTCAGATCCGGCCATGGGATTGATTGATGCACAAGGTAGAAAAAGACCTTGGTACGAGAGTTTCAAACAAGTTGCAACAAAATGGTGCCCACTGCCCAGTCCTACCCCGTTGTTTCCAAGATCCAGCCAACAGCCAACACCTATACCTACTCCAGAACCGACACCAATTTATCAGGACGGTGATACAAATCAAGATGGATCAGTCGATATTTTTGACTATAATTTCACACTGACAAAATATGAAGAGATAGGATGTACGCTTGATTTTGTCTCACCATGCGACAGATTTTTAGTCGATATAGAGAGCATTATTCGTGATTTTATATAGTAAGTGTTTCTGCTGTTGGTCGCCAAAATCTTGAGTGCGCTACAATACCCCTAGATGTTCAACCCAAAAACAATCCGCTCTGATTTCCCCATTTTTACCCACAACCCACTCGGTGAAAGACTTGTCTATCTGGATAGCGCTGCTACTAGCCAAAAGCCCCAGGTCGTTCTCGACGCCATACTGCAGTATTACCAGACAACCAATGCCAACGTGCATCGCGGGGTGCACCAATTGTCCGACAAAAGTACCCAAACATGGGATGATAGTCGTGCGACGATCGCAAACTTTTTTGATGCCAAGACTGATGAGCTTATTATCACCCGCAACACAACCGAGGCGATAAATGGTGTCGCCTATGGCTGGGGAGAGCACAATCTGAGTGAAGGTGATGTGATCGTCGCTACACTCATGGAGCATCACGCCAATATTGTTTGTTGGCAGGAACTTGCTCGGCGCACGGGAGCCCGGCTCGAATTTGTCACTCTTGCCAAAGACGGCCGTTTGAATCAAAAATCACTGCGTGAGAATCTTTCCTTACCAAAAGTGAAGTTATTAGCACTCACGCACGTTTCAAATACGCTCGGTACGCTCAATCCCATTGCTGAGATCATTGCCGAGGCACGCGCGTTGCAGCCGAATATTCGCGTACTCATCGATGCCGCTCAGTCGGCGCCACATATTCCAGTTTCATTCACTAAGCTCGACGCAGACTTTCTTGTGTTCAGCGGTCATAAAATGCTGGGGCCGATGGGGATAGGAGGTGTTTTTGTTCGCAGTACCCTTTTGCAATCTAACCAAATGAGACCATGGTTATTTGGGGGTGGCATGATCGCGGCAGTGACGACAACAGCGACCACTTTCACCGACGAAGTAAGTGAGCGTTTTACCGCCGGCACACCAGACGTGGCGAGTGCTGTTGGTTTGGCGACAGCCTGCAAGTATCTTTCCAAACTGCATATGCAGGATGTGGGTCAGCGAGATTTAGAATTGGTGTTGTACGCGCTCGAAAAACTGGGGGAAGTACCTGAAATTGAGATTATTGGTCCACAAGATTTTGCCTCTAGCGAAGTTGATCGAGTCGGTTCAGTTGCATTTATTTACAAGGGCATGCACGCCCACGATGTAGCCCAGGTACTCGATAGTGTCGGCGTAGCAGTGCGCAGTGGCCATCACTGCACCATGCCGCTACACCAACAATTCGGCTGGGCAGCGAGTGTACGGGCAAGCTTCAATGTTTACAATACAAAGCAAGACGTCGACGCTTTGGTGGCAGGATTAAACAAAGTACGCCAAGTATTCAATCGCTAGGATCGCATCGCATGGATGATTTATACCAAGAGGAACTACTCGAAGCCGCGCGCGCGCCACACAACTACGGCAAATTGCTCGAGGCCGATCTCGCTTCGCCAGCCCAGACCAATTCGTGCGGCGATAGCTGCCGGGTATTTCTCAAGCTTACATCAGATAAAAAAACTATCACAACCGCGACCTGGGAGGGCAGTGGTTGTGTGATCTCAACCGCAGGCTTGAGTATCCTCTCGGACAAGTTGCAAAATGAGAAAATTGAGACAGTGTTGATCTGGAATGAGACGACATTATTTGAGTGGTTTGGCTTTACCAACTTTGCTGCAGCCAGAAAAAAATGCCTGCTGCTTGGCTTGCATGCAGTACAAAAACTACTCAAAGAGCAATGAAAATAGCAGTTGGGAGCACCAATCCTGTCAAGCTCACTGCAGTCAGAATCGCAGCGCAAGGACAATGGCCTGACGCAGTGGTGGAAGGATTTGCTGTAGCAAGTGGTGTTGCAGAGCAACCGCGCAGTGATGCAGAAACTCGCCAAGGTGCAGAAAATAGAGCTAGGGCCGCTTTGGCAGTAGGTGGCAGTAAAACAACACTTGGCATGGGGCTTGAAGGTGGTATCCACACATTCGAAGGTGATCTGTGGTCAACAGTTTGGGTTGCAGTAGTCGATTCAGCAGGGCGTTTTTGTGAAAGCAACGGCGCTCGGTTTAAGTTGCCAAAAACAATTGCCGATAAACTAGCAATTGGTGAAGAAATGGGTCCTGCTGTGAGCAAACTCTTCGCTGGAGATAATATCAAACAAAAACAAGGAGCAATTGGTGTCATTACCAAAAATTTTGTTACTAGAACACAAGAATATGCTAGTATTGCACAACTCGCGCTGGGACTTTGGTTCGGTCGTGATTGGGAAAAAGCTATCCAAACAAACAAATAATGACTCCACCAAAACCATATACCGCTAAACTAGAAGACAAAGCGCAGCTCAACGAGCGCTTTGTGCAGTACAAATTTGAGCTCGTCACACCAAACGAACTCCAATTTAGTGCTGGTCAGTACGTTTCTATTAAAGTCTCAGATCAGGGCGTGCGTCGTTCGTACTCTATCTGTTCTTCACCTGCAGTCATGCATGGTTTTGAGCTTCTAATTGATCACCAACCTGCAGGTGTAGGCTGCACCTTTTTGGAAAACTTACAATTTGGACAAGAGATTGAGCTGCTCGCACCACTAGGCGTTTTTACCATCAAACCAGATCAGGAAGAAACAGAAATAGCACTGGTTGCGACTGGTTCTGGTATCGCGCCGTTTCTTTCGATGTTATATGAGCGACTCCAAGTGGACCAAGATATGCGACCCATCACTTTGTACTGGGGGATGCGACACGCCAATTTATTATTTTGGGAAGACGAGTTTGAGGTGCTTACTCAAGCATTTCCGCATTTTCGTTTTCATCCTGTTATTTCGCAAGCAGAACCAGCCTGGCCGCTTTGTCGTGGACGTGTGACTGACTGTCTGAATACGCACGAGCAACCGGCTGGTGTAGGATACTACTTGTGTGGCAACGCTGCCATGATAGCGGATGTGAGTAAAACATTGCTGGCCAAAGGTGTGAGCGAAGCACATATTCATCACGAAAAATTTTATTAGTAAAGGGAACCATGGCAGATCCACAAACAAAACAAATCGGTAAGTACAAGGTGGAGGTTATTCGAGAAAAATGCATTAGTGCCGCTAGTTGTGTGGCAATAGCGCCCAAAGTCTTCGATCTCGACGAAGAGCAATTAGCGATCATACTTAGCCAAGACGGAAACGACGATGACACCAAACTACTTGCTGCCCAGAGTTGTCCCACTATGGCAATTATTGTGACAAACACAGAGACTGGTGAACAAGTTTGGCCGGTCGAGTAACAAGTAAAAAAAGGATTTATGAAAAACCTCCCACTACTTATTGGCACCATTATCGGCACACTCATCCTCGTTGGTGGTATTGCCTTTTTCTTTTCCAAAGAAACAACAGTGTCTTCGCAACCTGTAGATCAAGCAGAACTTGTCTCGGGCACAAATAATAAGGTTGGCGGCGAGAATCCCGTCGCCACCATTGTTGAGTTTAGCGATCTCCAGTGTCCTGCTTGCCGAGCGAGCCAACCATTGGTCAAAGCTGTACTCGAGGAGTATGGCGATCAAGTACAACTCGTGTACAGACACTTTCCGCTTGATCAGATCCATCCGTTTGCCCGTACAGCAGCGATTGCATCCGAGATAGCTGCCGAAGAAGGTCAGTTTTGGTCAATGCACGATCTGTTGTTTGAGCGCCAAGCAGAGTGGTCACAACTTAGTTCGCTCAAAGCAGTAGAACAGCAATTTGTGGTGTATGCGGGAGAGCTTGGGCTTGACGAAGCGGCATTTGCCGCTAAGATACAAGATAGTAGTGTATACTCTACTTTGGTACAGAATGATGTAGCATTAGCTACCAAATTAGGAGTCGCTGCAACACCAACTTTTTTTGTGAATGGTCAAAAAGCCACTGCCCCACAACTACGAGACCTGGTGGCCTCAGTAGTAGCAGAGCACTCTACCGCTCAGTAGGTAGAGGATAAAGGTACCTATGAATCTAAAAAAATATGCCCCGTATGCATTCCCACTGGTAGTTTTTCTACTCGTGTTCTTCTTGATTTTCCGCTGGTTTCAACTCAGAAGCGAGCGAGCCAACAATGAGCTCAATTTTTCTGAGGGCATTCAGATTGAAAATCTGAGTGAGGACGAGCAAAACTCAATTCTTCGCGGAGCAGGTGATTATGACACAGTTGCTCTCGCTCCAGAAACAAATGAAGATAATGAAGACTCAATGATGAAGCCAGAGGCAACTGGTCTCATTCGCTATGAAATGATGGACGGCAAAGTTCGTTTTAGCGTTATCGTGACTGCAGATGAGAACGCGACATATAGCGTTTGGCTGCATGATACTGACACAAATGAACTTTCACCAGCGTTTGACTTGGTAGCTGGCAAAGGTGGTTGGGTAGGCACAGCAGCAATTAACGCAGAGCTGCTCCCAGTAGAAGTAGTGGTGAGCACAAGTAGCGACAAAATGCGCGTTTTGGACAATGTAGTGTTACGCGGTATGCTCAACCCAGTACTTGAGGAAACACAAGAATAAAAGACATTTGCTTCTTGATGTGCCCGTCGAGTATGCTATCCTAACAAAAATTGCTACTCGATTGCGGTGCTGAGTGATTAGAGTAACACTAACGTTAAGTAGCAAGGTATAAAAGTATAAAATTTTCGCACAGTAGCGAAAAGAAAGAGGAGATACTATGGCAGCATTTAGCTACACAAACGCCAAAGGTCAGACCTACTACCTACACACCAAAGAGGTCACACTCAAAAATGGTCGTGTACAACGAATTTACTTCTTTGCCCGAGATGTTCGTGCAGAGGGCTCACTAGGAGCAGTTCCAGCTGGTTATGAGGTCATGGAGACCAAACGAACCAACATGCCTGTTCTCAAGAAGAGTGCCAAGTAATTGGTTTTTGAAAACTAAGATAACACCCTCCAGTAATGGGGGGTGTTTTTTGTTTGATACGATACATACGTGAGTACAAAAAAAACTAAACTCGAAAAAAAACTTTGGAAGGGTTTGGCAAATGTCATCGATCCAGAGCTCGGCATAGATATTGTTAGCCTTGGGCTAATCTACTCAGTGGTAGCGCCAGACGACAAAACGCCACCAGAAGCAAGTATTACCATGACGCTCACAACTCCCGGCTGCCCATTGGCACATGTCTTTGAAGATTTGGTAAAACAACAGCTGCTCAATATTCCCGGCTTTGATCCCTATCGAGATTTGGCAATAGATTTGGTATTCGATCCCCCTTGGGTGCAAGACATGATGAGTGACGAAGCCAAGGCAGAGCTTGGTTTTGAGTAGCCTCAAGAACACTCTTGTAGTACACTCAGATACATGTTGCCACATATCTACATTGCCGCCGATCATGGTGGATTTGACCAAAAAAGAATACTGATACAGTTTCTAACAAGCAAGGGTTACACAGTCACAGATTGTGGTGCCGATACTCTCGATCCGGAGGATGATTATCCGCACATAGTTGCCAAGCTAGCAGCAAAAATGAAAAAACAAGTTGTCGATCAGCCAGCCTTCGCTATTTTGCTTTGTAGGTCTGGTGCTGGTATGAGTATGGCCGCCAATCGTTTTTCACATCTTCGTGCGGTGACAGCTGCAAGCGAAGAACAGGTGCGTCACGCCCGAGAACATAATAATGCGAATGTTTTGGCACTTTCTGCTGACTGGCTTTCCGTCGAGGAACAAAAAGGTATGTTACTCAAATTTCTTACCACTCCATTTTCAGACAAACCGCGCCACATACGCAGGGTGCAACAACTAACAACTCTTGGGTAAATAGTAAATAGAGATGAATTTGTACCCCTCGCTCCTCAACGACTCAATAGCAATACTGCAAGGACAGCTCGACTCGATTGCCGCAGTTGCAGGTATTTCGACTGTCCAAGTAGACGTGATTGACGGCATATTTGTTGACAACATTACGCTTACTCCTGCCGACTTTCCACGGCTAAATTTTGGTCCGTTTACGTACGATGTGCACCTCATGACCATAGAGCCGCTCGATTACGTCTATGAGCTGATTGCTGAGTGCGACAAAACGCAAGTTCGAGCCTGCATTGCCCAAGTAGAGCGTTTGTCGTATCAAACGCCATTTTTGGAAGAAGTCAAAAAACAACAGTGGCGGCCTGGTTTCTCGCTGGATTTGTTTACGCCGCTTTCTGCAATTGATGACGAGAGCTGGTCGCAGTTGCAGGTGTTACAGCTGATGTCGATAGAAGCAGGCGAGCAAGGGACACAGTTTCGCGATCAAGTGTTCGACAAAATAGCCGAAGCGCAGGAAATCATTGCGAGACTGGACCACGAGGTAGAGTTGATCATCGACGGCGGCATCAATGAGCGGCAATTAATGCGTCTGCGAAAATCGGGGATTATGAGCATTGCGGTCGGCAGCGCACTCTGGACCGCAGATGATCCGGCTGTAGCAGCCAGTATATTTTTGAAAGGATAGTATGTCACAACAAATTAACAAGACGATACAAATTCCACAAGCCAAGGCGCACTGTGCGATAGACAGGGTAGCTATCTTTGGAAGTGCAGATGTAGACGAAAAGCACCCGCTTTTTGTGGAGGTGTTTGCAACAGCACAGTACTTGGCATACCACAATAAAGTAGTGATCGATGGTGGTGGTCCAGGTGTCATGCTGGCAGCGACCAGAGGGGCTCAAGCTGCTGGAGGTAAAACTGTCACCGTAACGTTTAACCCAATCGATATGCCTGAGTTTGAAGGCAAGGATGTCGAGAACACTCCAGATAAGGAGATTAAGGCGGCTAATTATATCGAACGGATGTTTGGACTTATCAACGAAGCCGACGCTTTTATTTGTTTCCAGGGGGGTACCGGCACGCTCAGTGAGTGGTCAACAGTTTGGCTACTTTCACATCTCTATTACGGCAATCACAAGCCGATTATTCTCTACGGCGCATTTTGGAAAGACGTTATGAAGACGATAGATGAGAACTTTTTTATCGGTGAGAAGGAGCACAGTCTTTATAAAATTGTGGCAAACCAAGAAGAATTAATTGAGGCGCTCAATGAGTTTGAAGCGGAGTTAGCGGATCGATGTGGTTTACCCAAGCGAGCATAGTAAAAATTTTAGAGCCACTAGAGTCCCCAACCAATTTGTCGTAGACTAGAGACATGCACGACGTCCTGTCCATTGGTTCCGCGTTGATAGATATTTTTATCCAATCAGATCAATTTGAGCTCAAATCTGAAAATGACCATGTGTTGCTTTGCCAAGATTACGGCAATAAGCTCGAGGTCGATTCATTTCATGTCCTGACCGGTGGCGGTGGTAGCAATACAGCAGTTGGCTTTGCTCGGGCTGGCTTTAATGCCGCAGTTGTCTGTGAGACTGGTCGAGATACGCTTTCGCAAGTGGTGTTACAAGATTTTCACCAGGAGACAGTGAGTACAAATTATGTGATTCAAGAGAAAAAAGAACAAACAGGCGGCTCAGTTATTTTAGTTGGACAAGATGGCGGTCGTTCAGTTCTCGTGCATCGTGGTGCGGCCTCCCAACTTGATCCTCAGGACATTCCGACCGATGCACTTGCATACATTCAGTGGGTGCATCTAAGTAGCATTGCTGGAAGGCTCGATACACTCCAGACTATAGGAGCTGCTCGTGCGCAAGTAGGACATTTGTCATGGAATCCTGGATCACAAGAGTTGCAGCTGCTGCAATCACAACAACTTTTTCCAGCTGATCTTGGCTGCGAACTACTAATTCTCAACAAACAAGAGTGGGAGCAACTCACGAGTGTTGCACAGCATATTCAGTCGCAGATTCCGACGATTGTCGTGACTGATGGCCCACATGGTGGGCAAGTTTTTACTAAACAAACTGGTTGGCAACACTATACAGCCAAGGTTGAGAATGCCGTTGATGAGACTGGGGCGGGAGATGCGTTTGTGGTAGGTTTTGTCTCTGCCAGAATCCGCAACCAATCTATAGAGACTGCTACCCATTGGGGCAAAACCAATGCGGCAGCTGTAGTGCACTACTTTGGTGGCAAGGCTGGCTTATTGACTCAAGAGGAACTTTTTAATAGCTAGCTACACTTTTTATGCAAGATTACAAACAACTACTCGAGCAAGAAATAGAAGAATTGCGGACAAGAGTGGCTGCAGCGACTCTCCCAGAAGAACTACGGCTTAAGGTAAACAAAGATATTGTTGCCCTCGAGCGCTCCGTAGCTCTTGGTTCATATGATGAAAAATATGAGAAAGTCTCGCGATATATCGAGTGGACACTTGGTATGCCATGGACAGCCGAGACAACAGACCGTCTCTCGATCGAGACAGCCAAACAAATCTTTGACAAACATCATTTCGGGATGCAGGATGTCAAAAACCGTTTTCTCGAGTACATTTCTGTCTTGCAGTTGCGTCAATCGCAGATGGCGGATGATGGTTTTCGTGCGCCAATTTTATTGCTCGTTGGTTTGGTTGGAACAGGTAAGACAACCTTTGCTTATTCGCTTTCAGAGGCACTTGGCCGCAAGCTGGTCCGGATCCCATTTGGCGGTATGGGTTCCGCCAAAGAGCTCCGCGGTAGTACCAGGCTTAATCTCGAGTCTGAGCCAGGCAGAATAGTCAAGGGTTTGGTCGAAGCACGAGTACGCAATCCGGTTATTTTGCTTGACGAAATTGATCGGGTAGCTGAGGAAGCAAACAAAGATATTATGGGCGTGCTTGTTGAGCTACTCGACCCTGCCCAGAACCACTCTTTTCGAGATGCCTTTATCGATTATCCGATTGATTTGTCTCACGCAATTTTTCTGGCGACGGCCAATAACACGACCGCTATAGCAACCGCCGTAATGGATCGTCTTGAGAAAATAACGATGCCGTCTTACACCGATCACGAGAAAATTGTGATTGCCCAGCAGTATATTTTGCCTGATTTGCTCAAAAAAGCTGGCTTGCGGCCCGAGCAATTTGTTATGGCAGAAAGTGTGTGGCCGAGTATCACGCGTCCGCTTGGATATGACGCAGGTATTCGCACACTCAAACGGACGCTCGAAGGAGCAGTGCGCAAGGCAGCACGAATTATTGTCGAAAAAAATTATCCAAAAATTGTGATCACTCCCGAGAATCAAAAAATATTTTTGCCGCGCTACTAAGTGTTCGTGCTACCATATTTGCATGACTGCAGGCAAACTCCAGAAGCTGACTACTGAGTTGAAAAATGATGCTTCAATGGGAAAATTGCCATTGGCAAGGTCGAGAGGTGATATTGTTCCTGGTGAGGGATCAGAGGCAGCCAACATCTTTTTTATTGGTGAAGCACCTGGCTACCAAGAAAGCCTTGAGCACAGACCATTTGTCGGTAGATCGGGTAAGTTACTGCGCCAGGTTTTAGATCAAATTCATCTTTCTCCAGACGACTATTATATTTCAAATATTGTCAAAGTACGTCCGCCTGACAACCGTGACCCTTCACCAGAAGAAATTGAAGCATTTCGTCCATACATAAATCGTGAAATTACCATTCTTGAGCCGCTGCTAATCGTGACGCTTGGCAGATTTTCTATGGCTAAGTTTTTACCAGATGTGAGAATTTCGCAAGTTCACGGCAGATTACACCGGGTAGTTTGGCAAAATAAAAAACAGTATGTGCTACCAATGTATCATCCGGCGGCTGCACTGCGATCTACTCGGACAAAAGAGCAGTTTATTGCTGACATGCAAAAAATTCCCAAGGCCGTGGCCTGGATAGAAGACCAGCGTGAGGCAAAAGTGTTGACAGAACAGGTAGTAGAGGCGCTACTGTAGTATGATGTGACGCACATGGTTATTTTTTTGACACTTATTCCACTTCTCGCATTGGCGAGTGGGTTCTATCTTTATAGGCACGATGGCAAACGAGAAATATTGCGTTTTGACGTAGTACATTTTGTTTACAGCTTCGTGATTGCTCCAGTGATGTTTATATGGATCAAGAGCTTTTTCTTTTTTGTCCTCTCTAAAGAAATCGAACCGCCGCTGTCAGCTACCAATTTATTTATAATTGATACCGTATTAAGTACATTTGCATTAATTATTTACGCCTTTATTGTTATTCACTCGCTCACAACCTCGTTCAATCGCAAGATGCGCAAAGATCCACTGCACGACTTGTTTGAGCATACCGAGTATTTTCACCTTTGGTTATCACATCTCACTATGTACATAGGCTACTTATCGTTGTTTGCAATATTGGGAATTGGTAATATCTTTTTTCCACTCGAATTTGCACTGACTAAGTTACAGTTTTATGCACTGTTTATCTTTTCTGCCGTGCTTGGTACTGTTCAGTTTGCGACAGTTTGGCTCTCAAATCCAGGCAAAGAAAAGTTTATGCATATCATGAAACTATCATTTGGTTTGTTCTTTTTACTGCATGTTGGTGCTTACTTCTTGTATTCTCCCGAATTTACAGGCAAAATGAGCGTATATTGGGTTTCGTTTGGTGCCGCGACGACCTTGGTACTGCATTCCTTGTTTGCAGTGCGGTTTGAGTCACTTGGTAAGTTTTTTGATAAATTCAAACATCCCCATTGGGATTTTAAGTACGAAGTAGCGAGTAACAAAAAAAGACAGGAGCAAGTGTGAACGGATTAAAAATTATATCTTTGGGTGGTAATGGCAGAGTTACCCAAAATATGTATGTGTATCAGTATGAAGAGGAAATTCTTTTAGTAGATTGTGGCATTGGTTTTCCCGATATCCAGATGCCTGGAGTTGATATTCTTATTCCAGACATCTCTTATGTACTTGATCAACTCGAGCAAGGCAAAAAAATTGTTGGCATGATCCTAAGTCATGGGCACGATGATCATATTGCGGCCACTGCACATATTTTGCCACATTTACCAAATTTCCCAATCTACGGTTCTCCACTTACTGCTGGTTTTGCCGAAGATCGCATGCGTGAGGGTGGCTCAAAGCACGCAGTAACAGTTATTCCCGACACGAGAAAGTTTACGGTAGGGATATTTACAGTTTCGCTTATTCCAGTTACGCACTCTGTGCCAGATACGCGCCATATCGTGATTCGTACGCCAATTGGTGTGGTGTATCACGGTAGTGACTTCAAGTTAGACCCTACCCCTGTTGATGGTCAGGTGACTGATTTGGCTGCCATCAAGAACATTGGTGATGAAGGGGTGTTGTGCATGACGATTGATTGTCTGCGCGTAGAGCGTAGCGAGCGGACTACCTCTGAGAAAACAGTCGGACCAGCCATAGAAAAAATCATGGCAGAAACAAAGGGTAAGAGCGTTGTGACGCTCATGAGCTCCCACATTCATCGCATTCAACAGACAATTGATGCCGCAAATAAGCATGGGAGAAAAGTGACCTTCATCGGCCGCTCAGTGGAGCGTAATATTGCCGAAGCAATGCGTTTGCGGAAAATACATTTCCCAGAGGGAGTTTTGATTGACAAGAATGATATGGATCAATATCCAGATAGCAAGCTCTGCGTCATTGTCGCTGGCAGCCAGGGCCAAGAAGGTTCATCGATGATGCGAGCTATTTATGGTGAGCATCGAATGGTCAAGATTACTGACGACGACACCGTTATCTTTTCTGCGGATGCTATTCCTGGTAATGAGCTCAATTATTTTGGAGCGATCGACGAGTTGTCGCGCAATGGAGTGCATGTTTTATATCCAGATATTGTGCCCGGATTACACCAGTCTGGTCATGCTAGCATGACAGAACAGCGTGAGCTGCTCAAACTTGTTCGACCAAAGTATGTCATGCCAATTGGTGGCGCAGACAGACATCGTTATAAGTTCTTTGAGTTCGTGGCAGAGCCACTTGGATATGCAAAAGACAAGGTTCTTTTGCCAACCACGGGTGATGTATTGGAGTTTTCTGGCAACACCGTTCGTGTTTCGGAGCGGATCGAGCTCAAACCACCAATTATTGATGGTCTTGGCATTGGCGATGTTGGCCCGGTTGTCCTGGCCGACCGCATTGCACTTTCCAAGGCAGGTATGGTGGTGATCGTGCTTGTACGCAATCGTGGCAAGTTTGACCTTAGCCAGACAATGGTGGTGACGCGTGGATTTATTTTTGTCCGCGACGCCAAAGAGGTGGTGGAGTTCATTCGTCAGGAAGTAGCCACCTTGATATTACGAGAGAAAAAAACCAAAGATGAGGGACTTAAGCGAATGATCGAAAAGCGTCTTGCACGCAAGTTATACAAAATAATCCAACGTGAGCCACTGATAGTACCAGTCATACTTGATAGATAAATTTTTATGTCCTATAATAAATTTATATGAAGAAACGTAAGCGAAAGTCCAAGAAGAAATTAACCTTTCATCTCAAGGAAGGAACTACACATTCTTTGGCTGCTGTTACGCTGTTTCTCTGTGGGATTTTAATTATAGTTTCATTTTCTGGTCAAGGTAAATTGCTCCAAGCGATAAATAGTTTTGTGGCGGCAAAGCTTGGTCTGTCAGCACTTATTTTGCCATTTTTATTTTTTTCAGCTGGATTAGTATTTTTTCGCGGTCGCTGGATTTGGGCGCGGCCACATACTTTTTTGGGTGCAGTCTTGTGTTTTATTGGGGTTTTGGGATTTTTTCAGACAGGGAGTGTGGGTGTAGCGACTGCAGAAAACTTGGGGATTTTGTTGACACCTGTCGGCGCTTACTTTTTATTTCTAGCCGTACTACTTGCAGGCCTGCTTGTATTGTTTCAGACGTCATTTGTCGAGTTAGCAGATTGGTTCGCGAGCTTACGACAAAAAAAAGACACGGCCGAGATTATGGCAGCGTCAGAACTACCAAAAGCCAAAGGCAAGATTGGTCTGCCAAAAATTTCCCTACCTTTTGGCAAGCCAGGCGAGACACCATTTCGGATTAATCAGGGCAAAGTAATCGATGACGACACAAGTAGCAAATCTGGCACTGCAATACAGGAAGCAGGAGAGAAGCTACCACAATCAATGAACCCATCAACTTCGCAATTAATTTGGGAGTATCCACCCTTATCGCTCTTAAGCGAGTCTGAAGGTGGTGAGGCAGATCGAGGCGATGTTCGCAAAAATGCCTCAACTATCGAGACGACACTCGAGTCATTTGGCATTAAAGCCAATGTTGCAGAGGTAAATTATGGTCCTTCAGTAACACAGTATGCTTTGGAAATTACTCGTGGTACCAAGCTTTCAAAAATTACCGGTCTTGCTACAGACCTCGCCCTCGCCCTCGCTGCACCAACCGGCCAGATTCGTATCGAAGCCCCAATTGCAGGTCGCTCGCTCGTCGGTGTTGAGGTGCCAAATTATTCTGCCCAGTATGTGACTTTGCGCAAGATGCTGGTATCCAAAGAAATGAAGAAAAATCCATCCAAGCTTGCTACCTCACTTGGTATTAGTGTGGCAGGAGAACCAGTGGTGATGGATATTGCACAGATGCCACACGTCCTGATTGCTGGCGCGACTGGTTCTGGTAAATCTGTCGCAATCAATGCCTTTATGTGTTCTATGCTATTTCGTGCTAGTCCGGCAGAGGTTAAGTTTATTTTGGTTGATCCCAAACGTGTTGAGCTGACTGGTTACAATAATATTCCTCATTTATTGGTACCAGTTATTGTCGAACCCAAAAAAGTTGTTTCTGCTCTCAAGTGGGCAGTACATGAAATGGAAGATCGCTACAAAAAACTGTCCGAAGTTGGTGTCAAAAATATCGCAGGCTACAATGAATTAGCAGGTCACTCGGCTATGCCAAGCATCGTAATTGTGATTGATGAGTTAGCAGACGTGATGTTGTTTGCCCCAGCTGAGGTAGAAGAAAGTGTTACCCGGATTGCGCAAATGGCTCGTGCCGTCGGTATTCATCTGGTACTCGCCACACAGCGACCATCGGTAGACGTTATCACTGGTCTGATCAAAGCAAATATTCCTGCGCGCATTGCCTTTAACGTTTCTTCTATGACTGACTCTCGTGTTGTGCTCGATTCTCCTGGGGCAGAAAAATTACTCGGTCGGGGAGATATGTTATTTATTCCACCAGATCAGGCGAAACCATCGAGAATCCAGGGAACCTATGTTTCTGATGCCGAAATTCGCTCACTGATTGATTTCATCAAGTCGCAGGGTCAAAAGCCAGAGTATGAAGACGAGGTGACTACAAAATACACAATGACTGGCAGGGGTGGCGCTGGAGGGAGTATGTCGAGTGATGAGGGCGCAGTAGAGGACAGAGATCCGCTTTTCACCCAGGCTGCCCAGTTTGCAGCGAGTGCTGGTAAGGGCTCTTCTTCAATGATTCAGCGGAAATTCTCTGTTGGTTACAATCGAGCAGCTCGCATTCTCGACCAACTGCACGCTGCTGGAATGGTTGGACCCCAAGAGGGTAGTAAACCACGAGAAGTAATGACCTCAGTTATAATGGAGCACCTGCGCTCAGAGGAAGCAGGAGAAAGTGGAGAGTAGCTATGTCATTTCGTCCTTCTAAAAGAATGGTTGCAATTGCATTTTTTCTATCATTTGCAACCGCCATCATACATTTGTTATCACAACTGACTTCTTGGCGTCATATGGATAGCATGTACCCAGTACTACATATGGAGTCTAGTGAGATAGGCGTAGAGAAAGAACTGTTATTGCCAAATACGACGGAGTTGGGTGCCATGACAGAGTCTGGTATCAATAAAATTATGCCGATGCCAGAGCCAGATATTTGGCGAGCAGATGATGCTTTGGACGTAGAGCAGAGACTGTATGCCACTTCTTCTTATTCTCAGTTGGTTGTCAAAGATGTGAGTGCGTATACCGAGCGTGTACGGGGGGCAATATTGGCAAAAGGTGGTCGTGTTTTATCTTCGAGTATCGAGAAATTTGGTCGCTACAAAGTTGGCAACATTTCTGCTCGTGTACCCAGTGAATACGTTACTGATGTTTTGAGTACAATAAAAGAAGGAGTTGTTGTGGTTGTTTCTGAGCGCACTACAATTGACGACCAGACTGGACAGTATGTGAGTATTGCCGACAAAATACTTGCAATCCAGGATGAAGTCATGACTATCGAAGAGCAATTGCTCGATGAATCGCTCACGAATATCGAGAAGCGTAGGCTTGAACTACAGTTGCAGCGATTGCAATCACGCATTACTTCACTACAAAATTCGCAAGATGCTGTCGAGGATGAAGTTCAATATGCAAAAATTGTTGTCTCAGTTTCCGATGGCGTACGTTTCTTCGATCCAAGTGCTCGACCCAGTACCTGGGAAATGTTTGAGAGAGCTGGCGGTGTGTTACAAACATTGCTGTATTTCATTTGGAACGCAACACTTTTGACACTCCTATACATGTTAGTCTGGTTTCCAGTCACATATGCAGTGTCATTTGCAGCTAGCTACCTAGTGAAAAAGTAAGAAAGCGCTCGCGTAGTTCTCGAGATGGTTTATAGCCTGGCGTAGTAAGAAAAACTGTTCTGGTGAGATGCCGAGCTGAGTTTTGTTGCAGGACGAGCATTTCGAGTTGTTTTACCACCCCGTTACTGGGAGTAAAAAAGTGCGCATTTGGCCAGAAGGCTTGTATTTTTTCTTGAACAAGTGGGAAGTGGGTGCAGCCAAAAACAAGACCAGAAAATTGAGTATTTTTGTGTTGCTCGTAGAGAGCTTTGAGTGTTTCTAATACCTTCGCTTGATCATTATTCTCGATGGATTCGACCAGTTTCGTAGTGCCGACAACAGTCCAGCTAGGTCCTCGGTTGTTTTGTAGCAGTTCCTGCAGGTAGGTGCTTGCAGCCGTACGCTCTGTAGCCAAAACCAAGATATTATTTGACCCAAGCGTTTCAGCTGCGACCTTGACAGGTGGCACAGTACCAACAAACGTAGATTTTGGAAATTCATTTCTAAGTGTCGCAAGCGCCGACACGCTAAGTGTATTGCAAGCCAGGACAATAATTTCACAGTGGAACTGCTCGGTGAGAATTTTGGCGTGCTTCGTGGCAAGTTTTCTAAGTTTTGCTTCAGTTTGTTTTGAGTAGGGGAAATGTTCTTGGTCGGCAAGATAGACATAGGCAAGTTCTGGTAGATGTTGTTGTGCAGCATGCAGTATAGAAAATCCACCAATCCCAGAATCTATCAAGCCAACTTGCATATGGCGTATTTTAGCAGCCTTCGCTATAGTAAGTATGTGCTGAAAAAGATAGCGGTGCTGGCTGCTTTTTTTACTTTTCCTTTTTTTTCGTTGCAAACAGTTCGCGCGCTTGAGGTTGAAGTTTTGGGTGGGGTTATTTCTGTTTATGACAATACCATTTTGGGTGAGCGTGATGCAGTGGACACAATAAAGCAAGTGGAAGATAGCAACAGAAAAAAGATTTTGACTCGACAAGCGCAGAGTATTCGTGTTGATAAGGTTGGTGAGCGTACTGAGATAGAGCTTCGCCCAACACCCACGAGGGCCACAGAAAGGGATGAATCACCGCGCAGTAAGCTTGAGCGAGTTGAGCAGCTCGAAACTGATCGGCTGGAAATGCGGTTTGAGCCAGATTCAAAACTTACTACTAGAGATACAAAACAAGAGCACAGGCTTATGCTCGAGTCTCGGCGAGTTGAAGCTCATTTACCTGAGGGAGCGCAGTTTGAGCTTAGTTCTGAGACCAACCAAGTAAGCCTTATAACCCCTTCCGGCGAACAGCGGATGCTGAACCATTTGCCAGACCAAGCAATTGAGCGTATGGTTGCGTCAGGATTATTTACAGCAGGTGACCAGATAGATACAACAATGGTTGAAGTTAATTCTGATACCCAAGAAATTGAGTATAGACAGAAGGTTCGTGTCACCAAACGTCTGTTTGGCTTATTCAGACGCGGTGTTGAGACAGAAGTAATACTCAATGATACAACAGGTGAGGTTCGAGCAGACTCACAAACAACTGGTTTTGCCAAGTTTTTGGATTCGCTTTCGATATAATTGTGGAGATGGGGGGCAACGAACCCCCGTCCGTACGTGAACACTAACAGCATCTACAGGTATAGAACATCTTTGGTTAATTGTCACTGCGGTAGATGACCAAACCATACAGAGACAACCTCGGTCGTTATGTGCTTAGTGATGAATAAACCGAATACTTCATCAAGTCACATGAGCTGGGTTCCCACCTAACACACACCGCTCATGAGAGTGAAATGCTAAATGTCAGTTACGCGTAAGCGTAGGCTGAAGGAGCTGGGGCGAAGTAGGAAGCTACTTGAGTAGCGACTTCTTTCACCTTTGCAACTGTGCTGCGAATTTTATTTGCAGTTATATTTTGATCTGTTTTACATCTTTTATCAAAGATGACCTGCCGATGTTAATGAGCGCCATACGTCAAAGCAATACATCCCCGACGTGCAGAAAATTATAGGCTATTTTTATTAGTGTGCAATAGTCAGTCCCAAAATTTCGCTTGGATTAGCTCTAAGAAGCACCTCGCCGCAAGCGGTTAGAGTCGCGCCGGTAGTGAGTACGTCGTCAAGTATCAGGATTCGCTTGCCACTTATGCTAGCCTGGTATTCTGGCGCCAGGACGAAATTGCCAATTAGATTTTGCAGACGCTCAGTTTTAGAGTGTGTTTTGGCTTGTTGTCCGCTGTCAGCAATTTTTAGTAGGGCGGGAATTGTTGGGGTTTGCAGATGATGAGTCAAACGATTTGCGAGAAGCTCAGACTGATTATAGCCACGCTGGTGCTGTCTGTTTTGATGCAATGGTACAGGAACAATGATATCTATCGGAGGTATGTAGGTCGCAAAGTAGAGTAAATCTGCCAAAAGCGGAGCGGTTTCATGCATTCCTTGATACTTGAGTCGATGAATCAGCGTACGAACTTTATCGTCAAATTCGAGCATGCTCCAGACTATCATCTTTGAGTTGTCACTCAAGCGAAAGGTTTTTGGCAGAATATGAAATGACAACGTGTTATAGCAGTAAGGACAAAGGGGAGAAAACCAAGCACCGCAGCCAGCGCAGATTTGTGGGAAAAGTAGTTCTTTAATAAGTTGCAGTGAGTGTTGGAGCATGCCAACAATGTACAACAGCAAGATTACTTGGAATGTAGCGTACCGGCAGCGCTTGCTTCAAATATTTGTTCGAGTCGCAGTTGTGCCATTGTGAAGTCTGGTGCTATGGCTACAGCTGTTTCAAGCAGTAGGATGGCTTGCTCGTATTGTCCTGTAGCTATGTAGAGATTTGCCAAGTTGTAAAAGGTCTGTGGGTAGGTTTGACTTAGTTTGAGCGAGAGTTGATAGTGTTGCAAAGCTTTTTCTATATTATGGTCGTCAGCATATGCCATTGCCAAATTATTATGAATCCTGGCAGTTTCTGTGTATTTGAGCAAATGGGTGTAGAGGCGAATGGGTGTTCCCCAGACATAATTTTGTCGTATAGTCAGGAGAATTAACACGAAAGCAAACAATGTCAGTAACAGATGTATTTTCTTTCCTGTGATTTTAATGTTTGGTGTTATAAGTTTCGACAAGCCAAATAGACACAGAAAAAAGCCAATCATTGGCACATAGAGCCAGTGTTCATAGAGCAATCCATTGATTGGAATAATGCCCGATACGGGTGCGAGCATGCCAAAGAACCAACCAAGACCAAGCCAAATCCACACTTGATTGTGCCGACGATATTCTCTCCATCCAAACCAGCTTAAAGCGGCCACAAGCCCCAGTGTCATCCATGGGAAAATTGATCGCCAGCTTGCAACTAGCTCCGTGCTCCTATCTATATAGAGGGGGTACGGGACAAAGAGTAGTTTGCAGTAGATCCAAATTATCTTGCTAAACGTGAGCAAACGCACGAATATGTTTGATCCATAGAGCGATCCAGTTTCATAAAAATTGAATGAGTCGACAAAGTTCAACAGAGTTGCTCTCAGCCACAAATATGTCACTGCGATCAAAACCAGGCTGAAAAGAAGGAACACAGCTGTTTTTTTTAAAGATTGCTTTTTATTTTTGATTAGTGATTCTTTGGCCAGAACAAGAAAAAACAAACCAAGCGAAGCAACACCTATCTCCTTGCTTAAAATACCGCACAAGTAGAATATAGGTGTTGCAATTGAAAAGACTTTTGGAGAAATATTTAGCTGTTGATCATAAAAATGAATGACGATCGACTTTTGTTTATAAAAGTACAAAAAACTGATAAGTGAGAGCAGAGTGAAGAAAGTATAGAGAGAATCTCCCCTCGAGTTTGCATAAATAACTGCTTCAGTTTGAATGGGGTGAATGAGAAATAGCGCACTCAGCCAAAAACTTGCATTTTGAGGCAACTTTAGCAATCTGAGTAGATAAAAAAGTAGTAATCCAGAAGACAAGTGAAGTAGTAGGTTTGGTAGATGATATCCAATCGGATGTATGCCCCAAAACTGGTGATCTATTGCAAAACTAAGTGTCGTGAACGGACGATAATAATTGCTGACAATACCTGCGCCATCCGTAGTGCTTGTAGTGAAAATTTTTGCAATGTCAAAATTTCGCACATAGGCATTGCTGTAGATAAATTGCTCATCGTCCCAGACTAGCTTATTGCCCAAAAAAGGTAGATAACAGATGAGAGCAAGGCTGATTAGAATTCCGATCAGGTGTTTGGTTTTCATGAGAAGGTGGTCGCAAAAGGATTCGAACCTTTGACCTCACCGATGTGAACGGTGCGCTCTAACCAACTGAGCTATGCGACCAAAAATCCTGATCATTATAGCAGCTACAATAGGTGGTGTTTTTCAAGAATTGCTTGTACTGCGAGGCTCGTTTCAGTTTGAAAGAGTTCAGATCGAACTTCTTTGGCATTGGAGATTGAGCGAACATACCAGCCCAAATTTTTTCGCATGGGGAGAAAAGCGTAGCGCTCATTATGTTGGTAGGTTTGTTCAAACAGCCGCGCATGTTCGAGTGCAATCGAAAAGAGAGAGGGATCATTTTGATCGGGAGCTTTGAAAATATGTGGATTGCCCATACTGCCGCGACCAATTAAGACGCCATCCAATTTATAATCTGCAATTCGCTTGTTGGCAGTTTCAAGTGAATCTATGTCACCATTCCCAAGTACAATTGTAGCGCTTCCAGCCGCTAGTAAAGCTGCCTTGCCAATTCGTTCCCAATCTGCCAGTCCAGAATACTGCTGACGTAGGGTGCGACCGTGTAAAGCGATGCAGGAAGGTTCAAGTTCGAGGAGGCGAGGAATCCATTCCTCGATAACTGGCATGTCGTAGCCCACTCGTGTTTTAACGCTGACTGGTATCGCTCGTTTTTTTTGGTACATGCTTGGGAGTTGATCGTGGCGAGCTTGAACAATCTTTGCAATTTGAGGGGATATGTCTGGAAGATCAGTAATTTCTATACCCTGCAGCCAATCTGTTACCCCTGCTTGGGTTTGTCGAATAATTTCTTGCGCAAGCTCGGGAGTTTTTATCAACGCAGCACCCGCTCCACTGTGAGCAACATTTTTGGCTGGACAACCCATATTGATATCAATGCCGTCAAAACCAAGTTCGCAGATTAAGACAGCTGTTTGGTAAAAGAACTTCGCAGTTGTGCCATATATTTGCGCTACTATCGGTCGTTGAAATTCATCGTATAAAAAATCTTTGAGCAATTGTGTTGCACCACGACAGATGCCTTCGACACTGGCAAATTCTGTATAGACTATAGCAGGATTGCCGTACTTTTTTTGTATGTGACGATATGGGTGATCGGTCACCCCATCCATTGGCGAGAGTCCTATGATCGGTTGTGTAAAGTTTTGCCAAAAATTCATTTCGGGGTATTATACCTGGTAATGACACCACAAAAAGTACTTCACCTTGCTCGGCGCGCAGCCCCAGAGATTGGTGGTGTAGAGTCACACCTAGCAGGTCTCAAGCCTGAATTATCAAAACTAGGTTACAACACAGAGATTATTACAGAACGTATGTTGTTGAAAAAGGGTGATGTTTGGTTGTCGCATAAGCTAGCTATTTGGCTCGGCATGCTGCAGCAGCTGCCTCGACTTTGGCGAGCAGACATACTCCATATTCATGATGTATTTTGGTGGTTGCTACCATTGTTGCCAGTACTACTGTGGAAGCGTACATTCATAACGTTTCACGGCTACGAATCTGTAATGGGGCCAAATTGGCGACAAAAATTTTGGCACCAGCTTGCTGCCTGGTGTACAAGAGGAAATATTTGTATAGGACATTTTCATACGACGTGGTATGGCGTGAAAACTAATTTTATTTCATACGGGGCGGTGAGCGGTGCGACTGTGCATAGCAAGGCAAAAAAAATAAAAAAAGCAGTTTTTCTAGGTCGTTTGGAACCAGATACTGGATTTCAAATATATCTGCAAGCTGTGTACTTGGCAAAAAAGTGGGGTAAAAAGCTTACACTCGATGTATATGGCGAAGGAAGTGAGCAAGCTTGGGCCAAACAGTATGTTCGACGACACGGGCTGCCAGTCAGGTTTTTTGGTTTTGTACCAAATGTAGAGATTTCACTTTCTCAGTATTCACATGCCTTTGTCAGTCAGTATTTAGCAATTTTAGAGAGTTTTGTTGCAAAAGTCCCAGTAGTTGCAGTCGCAACAACCAATTTTAAAAAAGCTTATTTGCAAGATACACCGTTTGCAAAAAGCATCACGCTAGTGAGCACTCCAGCGGCGGTAGTTACAGCTTGCAGAGAGTCGTTTCCTTTTTCTAATGATGCGAGTAATTGGGCAAAAAATCAAACTTGGCAGGCGCTTGCGAAGCAGTACAGTTTGCTTTGGAGTGTCAGGTGAATCAGCTACGTATAACTTACATTTCGCAGACCCTTGGTATGGGCGGTGCTGAGATATTTATTAGCGAACTACTGGCAGAATTACAGAAAAGACATCAGATAACTGCCTACACAAATTATCGACAATTTCAAAATCAGTTGCGCTCACATGCAATCGTAGCAGGAGATATTCCGGTTGTAATTGATATTATTGGCAACTGGAAAGGGTTGTTTAAAGCAGCGGTGTTGTTACCATACGCTTGGCTCGTGTACGGAGCAATCGTTTTTAGAGTAAGAGATGCGGGAGTCATACTAATTTCTGGTTTTGCTGAGAAGCTTTTTGTCTCGTTTTGGGCATGGTTGTTTCGGGTACCTGTTGTTTGGATTGAATTCTCCCCACTTACCACCCTGTTTGAAAAATTCTTTGGTTTTCCTCGAGTATGGTACTGGTTGGCAGCTTGTTTCCCCGCCAAGGTAATTACTACATCACGACATTCTCAATTTGGTTTGCTAAAAGAAGGTATTCTGACAAAGCAACAGTTAGTACGCATTCCTTGTGGTCGCAACATCGCTGTTCCTGCTCGATCAGGGATAATAAAGCAGCAGGAGGTAGTGTGTATTTCTCGAATGGAGGAGGGCAAAGGTCAAGATATTTTAGTACAGATTTTTGCACTCGTGCACAAAAAGTTACCGAGTGCGCATATGACGCTTGTCGGTGAAGGGGCGTTTCTTACGAGCGTTAAAAAGCAAATTAGGACACTTCAGCTAACAAAAGTAATCGCTTGCTTAGGAAGAGTACCTGACGCTTTAGCTATTTTACAAAAAGCACGTATTTGTGCTGTTCCCTCGATTTGGCCTCTTGAAGGTTTTGGCTTGGTTGCCTGTGAAGGGTTGGCTTTGGCCAAGCCAGTAGTGGCATTTGATCATGCTCCAATTAATGAAATTGTGACTCACGAAAGAAATGCTTTATTAGCCCCAGATGGTGATCTAGAAAAATTTGCCGACAACATTATACGTCTTCTAACTGATGATAATTTGGCTACACGACTTGGCAGAAGTGGAGCAAAAGAATTTCAGTCTTTCTATACAATAGAGCAGGTTGCCAAAAAGTATGAACTGCTACTACAAGACCATGTCAAAAAGTAAACAGTTTTTACCGCCTGCCTCTGTTGTCGTGACAACATTTAATGAGTCACAGACTATTCTTTTATTGCTTGAGGCACTAGAGAAACAAACACATAGACCTGCCGAGGTTGTACTTGTAGATGCTTGCTCGGTAGATGGTACCGTCAAGATTGTGAGGTGCTTTGCAGACAAGTCTGTGCTCAAGATAATTGTTCTTTCTCAGGCAGGCAATCGCAGTGTTGGGCGAAATCTCGCAATTCGTAAAACAAGAAATCCACTAATTGCTATTACTGATGCAGGTTGTGTGCCAGAAAAAGACTGGCTCGAACAGTTGGTACAAAAACAACTAGATACAAACGCGCCAGTGGTGGCGGGATATTATTGCGGATTGCCCAAGACTGCATTTGAGCAAGCAGTTATTCCGTATGTCTTGGTTATGCCGGACAAAGTTGATGCAATTAGTTTCCTTCCTGCCACACGCTCAATGTTAATAACCAAAGCTGTGTGGAAGAAAACTGGTGGTTTTGATGAGCAGCTTTCACACAACGAAGATTATGCTTTTGCGAGACAATTACAAAACATGAATATCTCAATTGCATTTGCCGAGCGGGCGATTGTTGGCTGGCGACCACGTTCTAGCTTGCTTGCCTTTTTTTGCATGATTTACAGATTTGCGTTTGGTGATGCTGAGGCAGGGCTTTTTAGGCCAAAAGTATTTTTTCTATTCTTTCGCTACGTACTCTTACTGCTATGTTCTGTAGTAATTCTTTTTTTTCTCGAACCAAAATTTTTGTTCAAGCTTTGGATTCCTTTGGGTGTACTCTATAGTATTTGGGCAGTCGACAAGCATGTTCGCTATGTTCCACAAGGTTGGTTTTGGTTGCCGACGCTTCAGTTTACAGCCGACGCCGCTGTTATGGCTGGAACCATATTTGGTTGGTTGAAAAAATACAAGAAAACTATTTTCGATTGAGTTCAATCTTGCGCAGCCGCAGATTTTGTGGGGTAACCTCGAGAATTTCATCGTCAGAAACGAGCGTGAGAAATTGTTCGAGTGATGGCTTCCAAGCTGGAGCAAGTACGACCGTCGCATCGGCGCTTGATGCTCTCATGTTGGTAAGTTTTTTTCCTTTGCTGACATTCATTACGATATCTTCTGCCCGTTTATGAATACCAACAACTTGTCCGGCATAGACTTCTTCTCCCGGGTTAACTATGAGAGTGCCTCGGTCTTGGGCTTTTTCTATTGAATATGCAGTAGCTGTACCAGTTTCATGGCTGATGATAGCACCTCCACGACCACCCTCCACTCGAGCTGAAAGCGGGCGATAGGCTAGGAATGAACTATTAAGCACCGCTTCACCCGAAGTTGCTGTCATTAGTTCATTGCGCAAGCCAATGATATTCGCAGTTGAGATCTCGTAAGTAAAGCGTGTGCCACTTTGTGTTGTTTGCATAGACACGAGCTCGCCACGACGTTGTGCAAGATTGCTTGTTATGACCCCAGTGCGAACTTCTGGAGCATCTATAGTCAGGTATTCCCACGGCTCTTGTTGTTGACCGTCTATTTCTTTGATAACCACTTCTGGCCGTGAAAGTGAAAATTCATACCCTTCTCGTCGCATTGTCTCGACCAGAATTGACAGATGAAGTTCGCCACGCCCGATGAGGGTAACACGCTCACCAGTTGTGCCTGGCTCTAGTTTGAGGCCAACATTTGTCTCAAGCTCTTTTTTGAGTCGCTCTTGCAGTTGGCGGGAGGTAGAAAATTCTGCTTCGCGCCCGACAAATGGTGATGTATTAACAGACAACTGTACTTTGACTGTTGGCTCACTAATATTGAGTGCCGGCAGTATTTCTTGTGCCTCAACAGCGGTAATAGTATTACCAATTTTTGGTTCAGTTAAACCAGTTATAGCGATGATTTCACCGACATTTGCCCCCGAAATTTCCTCTCTACCCAGACCATAGTAGGTGAAAAGACCCTTTACTTTTTGGATACTAGATTCTGTTTCTGACCGAAGCAGCGCGACTTGCTGACCTTGTTTGATGCTACCGCGGACAATGCGGCCGATGGCATATTTACCTTGGTATTCATCGTAATCAACATTAGTTACTTGTAGTTGCAGTGGGCCAGCAAGATCTCCTTTGGGAAAGGGCACAGTCTCGATAATCGTTCGAAAAACAGGTGATAGATCTTCGCTATTAGTAATCTTTAGCGAGTGATCAGATTGCTCTGCAAGCTGTGTACCAGAAATTCCTTCAAAGCCGCGCGCATAGAGCAAAGGAAAGCTTAATTGTGCTTCGTTGGTAGCAAGTTCTAGAAATAAATCGTCAATCTCACTTTTTACAGCAGCAACTCGTTGGTCCTTGCGGTCAACTTTGTTGATAACAACAATCGGAACCAAGCCAAGTTGCAGTGCTAAGGCCAAAACAAAGCGAGTTTGCGAGAGCACTCCTTCTGCTGCATCTACCAAAAGTACACAACCATCAGCCATATTGAGTACCCGTTCTACTTCACCGCTAAAGTCGGCGTGGCCCGGAGTATCAAGAATATTTATTTTGTAGTCTTCCCAAAAAACTGCAGTATTTTTTGCCAAGATAGTAACCCCACGCTCTCGCTCCAAATCATTGGAGTCCATGATGGTCGTTTGCTGATTTTCTTTTTGGTGTGCTGCAAACGTTCTTGTTTGTTTGAGCATCGAGTCTACAAGCGTTGTCTTACCATGATCGACATGAGCGATAATAGCGATGTTTCGTAGTTGCTGTTGTGTGTGTCTGTGCATACCAGAGGAAAGCTATTGTACAGGAGATCTAGAGAATAGCTATGGAAGACCTTTTTTTGGCGGAAGGGGAGGGATTCGAACCCACGGGACTGTAAAAGTCACGGTTTTCAAGACCGTTGCGATTGACCACTCTGCCACCCTTCCAGAAGGAAGAATACCTCTAGATTATACCACTGTTGGGTAAGACTACTATGCTACACTAGAGGCATGAGTAGTTTTCCTGTCCCTGCTTCTACCATCGAAATGGCACGAAAGGCATCCCAAGACACATCTCACAAACAAGCCGAGACACCTCAGCCTCAATCCCAAACACAACGACAACCACAGGCGGCAACTAGTCGTCCAACAGAAAGCAAGTTATTTCCTGGCATGAACAAGCCAACGCCAGAAGAAGTTGTGTTTGAGTGGGATGCGCCCGAGCGCCCATTCAAAAAACACAACCGTCAGTTTTTTACTACCATCTGGATGATCGCACTTTTACTCTCTCTCATTTTCTTTTTTGCTGGTCAGTTACCACTCGTCGGTGTTGTTTTGGCAGTTGTCTTTATGATCTATATGCTTTTTACTATTCCTCCTGGCAAAGTCTCACACAAGATAACCACTTATGGTTTCCGGGTAGAAGGCAAGCTATATTTCTGGGAAGAAATGGGTCGTTTTTGGTTTACCAAAAAATATAGTCAAACTCTCCTGCACATAGAAGTCGTACGCTTTCCCTTTCATCTCACCACGCTTTTGAGTGAAGAGTTGCCAGAAGATACGATGCGACTGATTTTGTCCGAAATTTTACTCGAAGAAACACCAGAGCCAACAGCGTATGAAAAAATGGCTCGTTGGCTGCACAAAAAAATTCCTATTGATATTGAATCGTAATCGTTTTCGCCTCTGACGTTTGGTACAATACAGATCTATTCTCGCGCCAATAGCTCAGTTGGATAGAGCATCAGTTTGCGGAATTGAAGGTCGCAGGTTCGAATCCTGCTTGGCGCACAAGCATTTTGACGGACTATTTGGGAGAGGTGGCGGAGTGGTCAATCGCAACGGTTTCGAAAACCGTGACTCTTTCGGGTCCCGTGGGTTCGAATCCCACCCTCTCCGCCAGAAGTGATGCTATCATCTTCAAACATACGAATAGATTGATACAATGGGCTAATTGAGGTGTTCGAATAGCCCGGATAGCTCCATACCATCCCAGATGGAAATATCGAACACAAAAGAACTCTAATCTGGCTCAAGTTAGACATTTGATAGGTTCTACCTAAATTATTAAATTTCTCCTGCATAAACTTAACAATCGATTCAAGATTATATTTTGCTAACGCCTCGTCACTTTTTGCTATTTGTAAAGATAGTATCTGTTCCTCAATAAGTTTATTTTGCTCTTTAACCCACCTCACTTAAATCCCCGACCGTAAGGTCGCTTGGGGATGGAGGTAGCCCCTGAATCTTTTTGGTTGGGAGTTGCTACACTATCTGTAGAATGCAACTAATAAGGTTAGCGCATAGTGT
>Ga0210057_1001696_pt1 | contig 32862 bp, 29 predicted proteins | sample CryGeyCG2114_010_2_FD_183968 | JGI IMG/M metagenome (GOLD analysis project Ga0210057, IMG submission 183968) | Groundwater microbial communities from aquifer - Crystal Geyser CG10_big_fil_rev_8/21/14_0.10 (SPAdes) (version 2) | ecosystem: Environmental > Aquatic > Deep subsurface > Groundwater ... | reverse complement strand
GAGCTTAAGGGTAGGAATACAGTTATATTACTGGAAAATGACAGTGGAGAAATAATATCTTTGAGAAATGGCTCGCCACTTGTAATAGGATTTTCAAAAGAAGGAAATGATATATATCTATCATCAGATACTTTGTCATTTGCACAGTACGTAGATAAGATATTAGTTGTTGAAAATGGTCAGTTTGTTAGAGTAAGTAAGGGTAATGTTGGGCTTTATAGTATTAAAACAGGGAAAGAACTTAACTATAAACCCGAAAGTTTTCAGATGCAAAATGAAAAAGTGAGTAAGGGATATTATCCACACTACATGCTAAAGGAAATTCATGAAAGTCCACAAGTTATTCGTCAAGTGACAAAGCTTGATAAGTCTAAGCTTGTATGGTTGTCACAAGCAATTCTAAAGGCGCGCAATGTGTACACAATTGGATCGGGAACTGCCGGTATTGCAGCTTCTCAAATTGCTTATTATCTGCGTAAGATTAGTAAGGTTCGAGTTGCAAGCTTAATTGGTGCAGAAGCAACAGAATATGTTGATTTGATTGACAAACAAGATCTTATAATAGCTCCTTCGCAGAGCGGGGAAACTGCCGATGTGCTGGAGGTTCTTGAGAAGCTCAAGAAAAAAGTAGTTCAAATTGCTTCATATATAAATATGCCTGGTTCAGCAATGACGAGAATGTCTGATTATAAATTTATGGCAGAGGCAGGCGCGGAGATCTGTGTAATGTCTACCAAAATATTCATATCTCAGATTGCCTTTGGATATCTACTAGCAAAGATGGTGGAGGGTAAATACAATGAAGGAATAGCTAGTCTTTTGTATCTAGCTAGTCAGATGGATAGATACTTAAATGATGAGCAATCTAGTCTTGAGCTTAAAAAGTATGCCAGGAAACTTGCAAAAGTTAATGATATATATCTGATGGGAAAGGGACAGAATATAGCAATGGTGCAGGAGGGGATGGTAAAGATGGTGGAGGGAGCATATATACATGCTCATGGTGTTTCAGCTGGTGATCTTAAGCACTATATTATTACTCTGATGGAGGCGGGTGTCCAGGTGGTTGCGGTATTATCCGAAGATGATAACAAGATGGATATGTTGACGGCAATTAACGAAGTCAAGGCTAGGGGATCTTCGGTATTGGCAGTTGCAGAGAGACAGAATGCGCTTTTTGATGATTTTATTCAAGTTCCTGTAGTTGGTGAGACTTCAGCAATTATGAATGTTATCCCCTTGCAGCTTCTTGCATATTACATGGCTGTTGAGTTAGGAAATAATGTAGATAAGCCTCGTAATATAGCTAAGTCGGTTACGGTAAAATAGCCCGTCTTAAGGTATACTTCAGATATGAGTAGAAAGATTGTTGTTATTGGTGGAGGAACAGGTACATATGTGGCTTTGACTGGTCTGCGAGAATTTGACACCCAGCTTTCTGCAGTTGTTACGATGATGGACTCAGGTGGAAGTACGGGCCGTCTACGGGATCAATTGGGTGTATTGCCACCTGGTGACATACGACAAGCGCTTGTAGCGTTATCAGAATCGGATGAGGTCTGGCGCAAGCTTTTTACTTATCGTTTTGATAACGGTGATTTGGGCGGACATAACTTTGGTAATCTATTTTTATCAGCGCTTGAAAAAATGACTGGTGATTTTGCAGAGGCCTTAAAACTTGCATCAGAGCTTTTGCAGATCAAAGGTGAAGTATTACCGGTAACATATGCAGCTTCTGATCTTTGTGTGGAGCTAGAAGATGGAAAGATAATTGAGGGGGAAACACATATTGATGAACTTGCTATAGACAAGAAGAGATCTAAGATTAAGCGGGCCTATCTTAGCCCAAAAGCTCCTATCAATAAAGACGTGCGAAAAGCTATTTGCGAGGCAGACTTAGTTCTGATTGGACCCGGTGATCTTTATACAAGTCTTTTAGTTAATCTTCTGGTAGATGGTGTAGTTGATGAGCTTTCATCGACAAAAGCTAAAGTTGTTTATGTCTTAAATCTTATGACTAAATATGGACAGACAACTGGATATACTGCTAAAAATCATGTCGCTGATCTGGAGCAGTATTTAGGAAAGGGTGTTTTAGACTATATTCTTATAAACAGCAAAAGTCCAAAGGATGAAACAATCAAGTTATACGAAAAACAGCAAGAGATTCCTGTTAAGGATGATCTAACTCAAAATGGCTATAAATTAGTGCGCTCGGATATGCTGGCTGATGAAAAAATAGATAAACCAAGAGCCGACAAGCTTAAGAGGAGTTTGATTCGCCACGACCCAGATAAGCTTGCTAAGACAGTGATGTCTCTACTTGACTAAGTCTCCTGTTATAATAGTGATATAGGCTATGAACAAGGGCAGAAACAATAATGTGGTTATACTACATGGCTGGAAACTAGACTCCAAGAAATATGAGCCATTATCACGGAAGCTCGAAAAAAAAGGTTACAAGGTATTTATCCCAGATATGCCGGGTAATGGGATTGAAAATACTCCAAAGAGAGTATTTTGTTTGGATGACTATGTAATTTTCGTAAGAAAATACCTACTTTCGATGAAAGTACAAAAATGTGTACTTATAGGCCACTCTTTTGGGGGAAGAGTTGCAATAAAGCTTACAGCTAAATATCCAGAGTTAGTAGAAAAACTAGTTCTTACGGGTGTACCTGGGATAGTACCTGTTTCCACAAGTAGAATAACAATCTTTCTTATACTAGCAAAAATAGGTAATCTAATCTTTAGTGTTCCTGGGGTTAGTTTGGATAAGGATTATGCTAGAAGAGTTTTATATCGTTTAGCAAAATCTAGTGATTATTATCATACAGATGGAGTGATGAGGCAGACTTTTAAAAATATTATTAAAACTGATCTAGTTGAATCTATGAGAAAACTAAATGTTCCAGTGCAGCTCATCTGGGGAATGGATGATCATATTGTTCCGGTTAATATTGCACAAAAAATGAATATAATAATTGAAACTTCAAGGCTGAATGTTATTCCAGATGCTGGTCACGATGTTATTTGGATAAAGCCTGTTGAGTTTATGCACAGAATTAATAATAAATGATTAACATCCTTGCATACATAGTATTAGCTGCATTTGTAGTTCGCACGATACGCAATATACTTTATCAATTGTTTCTTTGGCAGAACAAAGAGTATCGCCTAGATATGTTAAAAATATATTTAGGAACTAAAGCTGGTAAGAGAATACTGTTTGGAACCTTGGCAAAACTTAAGTTTATCCTTCTTGCTATATTTATTATTTCATTATTGTTTGAAGTTAATTATTTAGCTAGTTTGGTTATCTGGATTTTTGGATTGGTGCTGATCGTTGAAGCGTATAGGAACCTAGTTGAATTTTTAACTGGTTTCTTGCCTATGCCAAGATTTACACCAAAAGTTGTAGTAATACTGCTGTTTACACTGCTTTTCCAATTGACTTTTGTATTAACATCTTCTCCACGTTTTGCTATGGACTTGATGCCATTTTTGGATAAACTTCTTGCCTTGGCTATAATGCTTCAGGTTGGAGCATTAAGCTTGCCTGCCCGCATGAGGGACTCATTGCTAGAATTTTTTGCGTTTAAGAAAATGACAAGGCTTGATAGTATCCAAGTTATTGGAATTACGGGTAGTTATGGCAAATCAACAGCCAAAGAGTTGATTTACGAGCTTGTAAAAAATGATTTTAAGACAGTAAAAACTAAGAAGAATATAAATAAACCAGTAGGTATAGCAAAACTAATCCTAAAAGAGGTAGACAACTCAACTCAATTGCTTATTCTTGAAGCGGCTGCTGACAAACATCACGGAAAGAACCAACTACAACGTATTGCAGATATGCTAGCAGACAAGCTCAGCGTAGCTGTGATTACTGGTATAAACCAGCAACATTTAGCGCTTTTCAAATCAAAGCAGGAAATAGCTGCGGTTAAATATAGTCTTGTTTCCAGTCTTAATGACAAAGGAGTTGCAATTTTTAAAGTGGATAATTCGGCAATGCGGAGTCTTGTGAAGCGAGCTAAATCAGAGGATATAAAAACGATTCTTTGTGGAACGGACAAACGTCTATTTGCCTATGCAGAAAAAATCAGACTCTCAGATTCTGATTCGCAGTTTCGTATGGTTTTAGGCAAAAATAAAGCGAAAATTAAGACTAAATTACTAGGTAAGGCGAATGTGGAAGGGATTGTTGTCGCTGCTACAGTTGCATACCAGCTTGGAGTATCGTGGAGTAAGATTAGAAGAGGAATAGATAAGCTTATTGTTTTGGAACCATCTTTAAGAGTTATTAAGAAGCGTAATCTAACGTTAATAGATGATACTTATACGGCTAATCCAGATGGAGTTATGTCGGCTTTAGACTATCTTGCTATCTACAAGGAGACTAAGATATTTGTTCTAAATCCTCTAGCTGAATTAGGCAAGGATTCAGAGTTTGTACATGAAAATATTGCTAAGTATGCAGAAAAAATTGTTGATGTAGTTATATTAACTAATGACAATTATAACGATATTTTTCAAAAGGCTTTAGGCAAAAGTAAGGGAAGGAAAATAGAAGTTATAGTAAGAAATAAGAACAATGCAAAGGATTATATACAAAAGCATTATAAGGGTAAAAAGGTTATATTATTTGAAGGTAGAGAAGCAGGAGCCGTGCTTGAATCCTATCTGTCATAAAACATGTTTAGACCAATAGCTTCGGGGTTATCTCCAAATACAACAATAATGGATGTATTTATTGCTTTGCGCGCTATATTGTCAAGCAAATACTGGAAGGATCCACTACAACTACACCTACTTAAAAACTGGTTTACAGAGAGGTATAGTTCCGATCAGATATACCTATTTAATGCTGGCAGAAGTGCTTTGTATTTTTTATTACAGGCTGCAGGAATTAAGAAAGGTGATGAAGTTATTGTTCAGGCGTTTACGTGTATAGGAGCTATTTCTCCAATAGTGTGGATTGGAGCAAAACCGGTATATGTAGATATAGACAGAAATACTTACAATTTAGACCCGCGGTTAATAGAGGAATCTATTACGTCTCAAACAAAAGCGGTAATAGTACAGCATACATTCGGTATCCCTGCAGATATACATAAGATTAAGCAGACGTGTCGTCGATATAAAATTATCCTGATAGAGGATTGTGCGGTATCTATGGGTGCAAAGAGTGGAGCTAGGGAAGTTGGAACTTTTGGAGATGCAGCCTTTTTTAGTTTTGGTAGGGATAAAGTTGTTTCTAGTGTTTCTGGGGGTGTGGCTTTAATAAATAGCCCAAAGCTATTTGTCGGGGCAGATCGTTTGTATAGCCACATCTCTGATTTGTCATTAAGTTGGGTGCGTAAACAATTATTGCATCCTGTTGCAATGCTTGTCATTATTCCGTTATATAGGATTCAGTTGGGTAAAGCACTATTGGTATTATTACAAAAGTTAAAGCTCATAACTAAAGCTTATGACCAAACTGAATATCTTGCAATTAAACCAGATACTTATCCGAAAAGATACCCATCTGTGCTTGTGCCTTTAATCCTAAATCAGCTTAAAAACTTGGATAGTATGAATAATAAAAGAAGATTAATTGCCAGTAGATATGGCCCGATACTTAATGGAGCAATATATTTACGATACCCTGTCGTTGTTAATAATAGGAAGAAATTACTAACTAATGCACGAAAACAGGGGATAATTTTGGGAAGATGGTATTCTAATGTAATAGACCCAGAAGCTATCAATATTAGAAAATTTAGGTATAAAAAGGGGACTTGTCCAGTTGCAGAGGATGTGGCAAAACACATAGTTAATTTGCCTACATACCCTAGATTAACGAGCTCTGAGGTAAAGAGGGTAGTTAAAATAATACATGAGTAGACTACGAATTCTGCCAATAACAAGCAAAAAGCTATGGAATAGCTATATAGAGCAAGTTTCTCCACAGTCATTTTTTCAGTCATGGGAATGGGGAGAAGTTAGTAAATTAAATGGACATTCTATAGATAGATTAGGTATATATTCCAAAGGAAAGCTTGTGGGGGTTTTTCAGCTGACTAAGGTTCAAGCCAGGCGGGGTAGCTATATAATGATTAGACATGGTCCAGTTTTACTAAACTGGAATGCTAAATTTCTATTAGAGCTGGTGGGGTATTTGAAAAATTATACTAATGAAAATTATTTATTCATCCGAATTAGCCCATTAATTGAACGCAAGTGTAGTAATGATCTGCTTAAGGCAGGATTCAGACTGGCTCCAGTACACGAGAATATTGATGCGCAGATATGCTATATCATTGATCTTAAGCCTGAGCTAGAGATAGTCCTTGCTAATATGCGTAAGAATACAAGAAGAGCTGTAAAAAAAGCTCTAACCGATAGTAGTCTTACTGTTACATGTGATACTTCAGCTAAATCCCTTAAAATATTCAACCAACTCTATAGACAAACAGCTCAAAAAAGAGGATTTGTAGAATGGAGAGGGGTAGATAACGAGATTAGTGAGTTTGGAAAAAATAAAGCTGTGGACTTGATTGTCATCTATAGAAATAGAGTACCTGTTGCGGGAGCAATAATTAACTACTGGGGTGAGCAAGGTATTTATCACTATGGTGCATCAAGCTTGGAAGGATTACAATCGAATGCTCAATATTTGGCTATATATGAAGCAATAAAAAACTGTAAGAAGAGAGGTATTAGTAAGTTAAATCTCTGGGGAGGGCTTGAAGATGTAACAGATACTAATCATCCCTGGTATGGTTTAACAGTATTTAAGCGGGGGTTCGGACCTTATAGACAGACTTATCTTCCTACTTATGATTATGTTTTGTCTTCTGGTTACTGGATCACATTTCTTTACGAGCAAGCTGTAGAATATGTTCGTGGGTATAAGAAGATTGGGCAATGGCGTAGCCCGCCTTTCCTACGACAATTATTTGGTGTATGATCAAAATATGGTATCTAAATTTATTATCTCGGTCACTCACGCAGTAGAGGGATTAGGAGTGGTTTTAAAAGGGCATTCAAACTTCAGGATACATCTTGGTCTTGCAGTTATTGCTACAGTTTTAGCAAGGAGCCTGGAATTTACAACGTTTGAGTATGCGATATTAACTATAACAATATTGTTAGTTGTTATGGCAGAGATAGTCAATACTGCGATTGAGGAGCTTTCGGATTTAGTTACTGTCCGTTGGAGCAAGCATGCTAAAGTTGCTAAGGATATAGGGGCTGGAATGGTGTTGGTAGTTTCAATTGGCGCTGCAATCATCGGATGGCTTTTGTTTATACCTAAGTTTTATTAATCTATGGCACTATTTTTAGGCATATTTCTAGTTTCTTTTATTGTTAATGCATCGTTATTTGTGCCCTTTATTAATCTTTTATATAAGATTAGGATGCAGCGGCAAAATCAAGAGACACTAGATACCTTTGGTAAACTAACTCCAATATTCAATCGCCTACACAGACAAAAAGCTGGAACTCCTGTAGGTGGGGGATTACTTCTAATAGTAACAACTTGTATATTGAGTTTGCTTATATTAGTGACTTTAAAGTTCTTTTGGATACCTATAACATCAGATTATCCTCTGATGGATGAGTTAAAAATAATCTTTTTCACCTTTGTAATGTTTGGCTTATTGGGGTTTTATGACGATATTAAAAAGATGTTTAAATTTTCCTCGGAGATTTTTTTTGGTCTTAGATTTAGACATAAATTACTATTACAGGTGATGCTTGCTTCAATTATTTCGTACTGGCTGTTTTCAAATCTTTCAATATCTGTTCTTAATATTCCTTTGATCGGAGTTTTGGAGCTAGGATGGTTGTATATTCCGTTTGCAGCATTTGTAATTGTCGCTTTTACAAATGCATATAATATATCCGACGGATTAGATGGTCTTGCTGGTGGACTCCTGTTTATAGCTCTAATTATTTTCTGGATAATTTCTACTTCTTCTTTGGATACACCTCTTGAGACATTTATTGCCGTTTGGGTGGGGGGACTAGTTGCCTTCCTATACTTTAACGTATATCCTGCTCGTATCTGGATGGGGGACGTAGGCTCGATGGCGTTTGGGGCAACATTTGCAGTTATAGGACTCCTCTTGGGCAAGGTTGCAGCTTTGGTAGTAATTGGATTAATATTTGTACTTGAAGTTGGATCAAGTTTAGCTCAAATGTTATCCAAATATTTTCGTGGTAAAAAACTGTTTGAGGCTGCTCCTTTTCACTTACTACTCCAGCATAAAGGCTGGGCAGAGCCCAAGATAGTCATGAGAGCATGGTTAGCCCAGATTATGCTTGGTGTATTTGGTCTCTGGCTTTCCTTCTTTACATAATTCTCCTATGTTAAGATTATTCAATGGTAAAGAATAGAGATCCAGTTGAATTTCTTAGAAAGAAATACTCAGGTAAGAATGTGCTTGTCTTGGGTATCGGTGCTTTGGGTGGAGGGGTGGGAGTAGCACATTTTTTTGTAGATATAGGAGCAAAGGTTGTAGCTACTGACCTAAAATCAAATGAACAGTTAGACCAGGTTCTTTTAAAACAACTAGAAGAACAAGGGGTAAAGCTGGAGCTAGGAGGACATAGTAGGGAGATGATAGATAACGCTGATCTGGTAATTCGAAATCCAGCTGTTTCCCGAGATTCGGAATTTGTACTCTATGCCTTGGAAAAAGGAATCCCGGTTGAAATGGAAATAGCTCTTTTTACCAAGGTGTGTCCTGCTCCCATTATAGGAATAACAGGTACAAGAGGTAAGACAACTACTTGCAACATGATATATGTGTCTCTCCAAGCTGCGGGTCACGATGTTCTATTAGGGGGCAATATTCATGGAATATCAACGTTGGAGCTTTTATATGAAGTAAAAGAAAAATCTATAGTAGTACTAGAACTATCTAGCTGGGCGTTGCAAGGATTTGCCAATAGCCTACTTAGTCCGACAATAGCGGTTATAACCAATATTTACCCGGACCATCTCAATAGATATTCAGATATGCAGAGCTATATAGAAGATAAGCAAGCAATTTTTGCTAACCAAAAAAACCAAGACGTGTTATTTCTAAATAACGCAAATGGCCTTTCAAATAAATTTGCTAAGATGGCGGGTGGGAAGGTAAAGATGTTTAGTATAGCTGATTTACCAAAAGATTATAAATTGCAGTTACCTGGAGATCATAACAGGGAAAATGCAGCGGCAGCATTAGCTGTGACAACTTTTTTAGGATTAGATAGGAAGAACGTTCTATCCGAGCTATCTACTTTTTCGGGAGTACCATACCGTTTAGAAATAGTGGCAGAGATTAATGGGGTAACATATATAAATGATACGACTAGCACTACTCCTACGTCTGTAATTGCTGCTCTAAACGCATTTAAAGATAAGCCTATTGTGTTAATTTTAGGTGGAGCAGATAAGAATTTACCACTTAATCAGCTTACTCAAGCAATAAAAAATGAAAAGCAGATCAAGCACATAATTTATCTAAAAGGTGATGGAACACAAAAATTACTAAAGTCTCTCTGTAAGGAAGATGAGACTGTGTACGATAATCTTGAACAAGCTCTGAGTGCAGCGGCTAGTAAAACCAAAAGAGGGGATTATGTGTTATTTAGTCCTGGGTTTACATCATTTTCTATGTTTAGAAATGAGTTTGATCGAGGAGATCAATTTAATCAGATAATTAAGTCAATAAATGCGAAAGATTAGAAAAAGAGCAATTCGAAAGTCCCGAACCCCAAGACAACACGGGTTAAGATCGCGTAGACCAAGTAAGCGTATGAATCCCACCAGTTTTATTCTAATTGTTGTAACCCTAATTCTAGCTGCATTCGGATTGCTGATGATATTTGAAGCATCGGCAATTTCTGCTTTAAGGACATTCGATGATAAGTTCCATTTTCTTCGCAACCAAGGAATGTGGGCGGGGATTGGTATGGTAGCTATGAGCGTGGTCTCAAAAATAGATTACAGGAGGTATTACAGTATGTCGATCTTTATGTTGGGGGCTGTAATTATTAGTTTAATAATGGTGTTTTTACCGGGAGTGGGTGTTAAGGTGTCTGGAGCACATCGCTGGATAAATCTAGGTTTTTTTAGCTTTCAGCCTACATCACTTGCTAAATTGGTGCTGGTTATTTACTTAGCGGCCTGGTTTACACATAAGGAGAAGAGTCGCTTAGTGTCGTTTCTTTTATTACTTTTTATAGTGTTGGGGCTTATTATTTTGGAACCAGATTTGGGAACTGCTATTATTATTGGTTCGATTGCTGTTGTTCTGTATTTTTTATCGGGTGCGCCCTTGGTACAGTTTTTAGCTTTGCTACCAATGGGTATAGTCTCTGTGCTTTTATTAGGGTTGTCTTCACCATATAGATATAAGCGGTTACTAACGTTTTTGAATCCTAATTCTGATCCTCTAGGATCATCCTACCATGTTCAGCAGTTACTGTTAGGCTTTGGTAGTGGTGGCTGGTTTGGGGTAGGCCTTGGTAGATCCAGACAAAAATTTTCTTACCTGCCAGAGGCAATGACTGATTCCATTTTTTCGATTGTAGGAGAAGAAACGGGATTTTTAGGCGCTAGCTTGGTATTGTTGCTGTATTTAACGCTCATAGTTTTAGCTTTTAAGATAGCTGTAAACGCGCCTACGCGTTTTGGGCAACTTTTGGCGGCTGGGATTGCTAGCTGGATAGCTATTCAAACTATAATTAATTTAGGGGCAGCAGTTGCACTCTTGCCGTTAACGGGGGTTCCTTTGATGTTATTATCATATGGAGGGTCAAGTCTATTAGTTACCTTTCTAGGTATAGGAGTATTATTAAATATTAGTAACCAGAGTAAATGAGAATAGTTATAACCGGTGGACATCCATCCCCTGCGCTTGCTGTAATTGACGAAATTAACTTGAACAAACAAGACTGGGAAGTTTATTTTGTAGGAACAAAATATCCCTTAACCAATGATAAAGCAGTCTCATTTGAATATAAGGAGATAACTACGCGGGGTATTCCCTTTGTTGAGTTGACCACGGGTAAGCTTGATCGAACAAATAAAATAAAGCTATTTTTCAGCCTATTTAAAGTAATCTGTGGCTATTTACGAAGCCTTATAATCTTATATAATCTAAAACCGGATCTTATTCTTAGCTTTGGTGGATACATAGCTGTACCCGTGGTTTATGCTGCTAAAACACTTGGAATAAGAGTCGTTACTCATGAGCAGACCTTTGAGATGGGTTTTGCTAATAGGTTGATTGCTAAAGTTGCGGATCTAGTCCTTTTATCCTGGACAGATACAAAAAAAGTGAGATCTGAGTGGAAAACGGTTGTTACGGGTTTACCTCTTCGTAAAGCTGTAATAGAGGCTAAGGCAAATGAAGTGGAGCCTGAGCAACCCGTTCTATTGGTAATTGGAGGTAGTCAAGGAGCCCATTATATAAATGAGCTTGTTGTAGACATGTTAGATAGCTTACTTAATAAATATAAAGTTGTGCATCAAGTTGGTGATTCAAGTGTATATGGAGATTTTGAAGCATTGATGCTTAAAAAACAGAAACTTGAAACGCAGAAACAGAATAGATATGAACTATACAAGCATATCTCTACCGGAAAGTTGGGTAAGTATCTTGCGTTAGCTAAGCTAGTATTATCTCGGGCGGGTGCCAATACAATGGCTGAATTATTATACCTTGAAAAAAAAGCAGTTCTTATTCCATTACTAGAATCCGTTAATCCAGAGCAGTTGGTAAATGCTAAATATTACGCGGGGACTAAGCTGGGTTCCTATCTTAAACAAGAAGATGCTAATGTAAACTCACTTGAGAATGAACTGGCTAGAGTTATGAAAGTATCTAGGAATGTACAAGATAGCGATAGAAAAATATTTCGTGAGCTTAAAAATGCAGCGGGTAAAATAGTGTATGAAATAGAAACTTTAATAAATGGGTAGATCAAAGATTTTATCTGTTGTTGTTCTGCTTATAGTTATTTCAATTGAGATATATATTGTTGCTTGGCTCTGGGGATTTGGGAGGGTTGGTAGAATATATACTAATAACTACATAAATCCTGCCTTTTTTAAGTTTGGTAGCTTTAATATCCTTGGAGTATCCAAACAACGTTTACTAAGCGAGATGGAAGAATACGACCCAGATTTAGTAGATGTTAAGATTACAAAAAAGCTAAATGGAGATGTATATATTGACGTAAAAGAGCATGAAGCTAAGTATATATTGTTAGATAAGGAAGAGAAACATTTGTATGCAGCAGACAGTAGGGGAGTTGTCACGGGTGAAACACAGAGCCAGAATAAGCTCAAGATTGTGACCGGAAAAGTAAGCCTGAAAATAGGTACAAAAATGGATTCTATCTCAGAACAAGCTGCCTTAACTCTAGCGGATAAGTTAGAAAATTATTCAACAGTGCTAGATCTTGATAAAATAGTTATTCGGAAAGATGCGCTATTGTTAGTTTTTAGAGAAGATGTTGTGGTGATATTACCAATCACAGAGGAGACCGATTCTTACCTTCAATCTTTACAAATCTTACTAGAACGGTTTACAATAGAAGGCAGGCTGCCACAAGAGATAGATTTACGTTATAGTAGGCCGGTAGTAAAAATGTAATATGGCTAAAGATAAAGTTATTGTTGGAATAGATGTTGGTAGTGAAAAGATAGCGACGCTTATTGCTTCGGTGTCTGAGGATGAGCAGCCACGCATAATAGGTGTTTCAACAGTCCCTAGTAAAGGAATTAAGCGAAGCCAAGTAGTTGATATTGAACAGGCCACGAAGAGCGTGCTTTCTAGTCTGGAAGCGGCAGAAAGAATGGCGGGGTACCAAGTAACCAGTGCTTTTATATCTATTGGAGGGTCGCATATTGGCTCTGTTAATTCACAAGGAGTGGTTGCGGTAGCAAATCCTGATAAAGAGATTATCCAAGATGACATAGAACGCGCTATTGAAGCGGCTAAAGCCCTCTCAATACCTTCTTCACAGGCCATACTACATGTATTGCCACGTCAATTTACTGTTGACTCACAAGAGGGCATAAAAGACCCAGTTGGAATGACGGGTGTGCGTCTAGAAGTGGATACGCATCTTGTCACAGGAAGCACTACGTCTATCAGAAATTTACGTAAATGTGTAGAAGAAGTAGGAATAGATGTTGAAGGCTTAGTTTTTAATGGTCTGGCAGCTTCGGAAAGCACATTAACAGATACTGAAAAAGAGCTTGGGGTGGTACTTCTAGACATAGGCGCAGGTTCTACCGATCTTTGTATTTGGATCGAGGGCTCACTAGCTTATTCAGCTGTAGTGCCTGTTGGAGCTAGGCATGTGACGAATGATTTAGCTATTGGATTGCGGATGTCACTGGAGAGTGCTGAGAAAATAAAGCTCTTTTTGAGTGAAGAGGGTAATAGGTCTGAAGTTAAACCCAGAACGAAGTCTCATAAAATAGATATCTCAAAATTAAATTTGGCGGAAGGGTTAAAAGAGCTGTCTGAAAAGACAGTTGTTGATGGGATTATTCGCCCACGGCTAAACGAAATATTTCAGCTTGTTGGTGAAGAACTTGCCGGTAGTGGTTTTGGTGCACAGACGCCAGCGGGAGTTGTTATTACCGGAGGGGGAGCTGAAACGGTAGATATAGTTGATGCAGCTAAACATGTACTGGCAATGCCAGCTCGAGAAGGAAAACCTGAGCATGTTAAGGGGTTGGTAGATGAGATTAACAAGCCAAGATATTCTACAGCAGTTGGATTAATTCATTACGGAGCGTCATTTCAGGAAGATGAACCAATGTTTAAGATTGGTAATCTTAACTCTATTCTTCGACAAGTTCCTATTAAAGGAGTGGCAGGTAAAACAATAAATCTAATTAAGTCGTTTCTACCCTAACTGCTTTTGCCCCGCTTATTAGTTGAAAGTTGACTTTTACGATACTATCGGTTACATTATAATCGCCGAATTTTAAACTAGATATTATGTATATAAAGCCAGATGAAGCTCAGTTTGCCAAGATAAAGGTGCTAGGTGTCGGCGGCGGCGGAAACAATGCCGTTAATAACATGATAGCTGCCTCAATAAAAGGAGTAGATTTTGTAGGAGTTAACTGTGATGGTCAAGCTCTTCTAGCCTGTAAAGCAGACAGCAAAATTCGTATAGGCGAAGAGTCCACTAGGGGACTTGGGGCGGGAGGTAATCCGGAGATTGGTAAAAAAGCTGGTGAGGAATCACGTGAACGATTAGCTGAGGAGGTTGCTGGCGTAGATATGGTGTTTATTACAGCTGGAATGGGTGGGGGAACCGGCACAGGCGCAGCTCCAATTGTAGCTGAGGAAGCAAAAAAACAAGGAGCCTTAACTGTAGCTGTTGTTACCAAACCATTTATGTTTGAAGGAACCAGACGCATGGTCAACGCAGAAGAGGGAATTGAAAATCTTAAAGCTCACGTAGACACCCTAATTGTTATACCTAATCAAAGACTACTGGAGGTAGTAGATAATAAAATGAGTCTTCTTGAGGCATTTCGTGTAGCCGACTCAGTATTAACTCAGGGAGTACAAGGTATTTCTGATCTTATTACGACACCCGGATTGATTAATGTTGATTTTGCAGACGTGCGGTCAATTATGACGGATGCTGGGTCATCGCTTATGGGAATAGGCACAGCCAGTGGTGAGAATAGGGCAGTAACGGCAGCAAAAATGGCTATATCATCTCCACTCCTTGAGCTATCTATTAACGGAGCCAAGGGGGTTCTTTTTAATATCATAGGAGGCCGAGATCTTACAATGAATGAGGTTGATCAATCGGCTAAGATCATCGCAGATTCTGTGGATGCAGATGCAGAAATAATTTTTGGGGCTAGAATAGATGAAGAGATAGTAGATGAGATTAAGATCACAGTTATAGCTACGGGCTTTGATGAAGCCCGACAAAAACTGGGTCGTTTTGCCTCAGCGTCTCGGAGTGATTTTTCTTCAGTACAGAACAAGACAACAGCTGGCGCTCTCCAAACACAATCAGAGAGCAATGGAGATATTAAATCTCAAGAACAAGAAAAGCCAAAAGAGGAAATAAGTGAAGAGGACCAGTTCGATATACCAGCTTTTTTGAGACAAAGAAGGTAGCCTCTTGCTTCTGCTATAATTATCTTTATGTTTAAGTCCGTAGATTCTAGGCCAAATTTTAATGAACTAGAGAATAAGTTATTAAAGTATTGGAAAGAGAATAAAACTTTTGAAAAGTCAATTAGTTCACGTCCAGAGAATAAAAAGTGGAATTTTGTAGATGGTCCTCCTTTTATAACAGGACTTCCTCATTACGGTAGTCTGTTATCTAGTGTTGCAAAGGACGTATTTCCTAGATACTGGAGTATGAAAGGTTATCGGGTAAGAAGAGTATGGGGATGGGATTGTCATGGATTGCCTGCTGAGAATAAAGTAGAAGAGAAGCTTAATCTTAATAGCAAGAAAGATATTGAAGAGAAGGTTGGTATAGATAAATTCATAAAAGAGTGCAAGTTTTATGTGAGTGAAGTTTCAAAAGAATGGGATTGGTATGTAGACCATCTGGGTCGTTGGGCGGATCTTAAAAACGCTTATCGCACCATGGATGATGATTACATGGAATCTGTAATGTGGGTCTTTAAAGAGATATATGATAAGGGTTATATATATAAAGGGCTTAGGGTGTCACTATTTTGTCCCCACTGTTCTACTCCTATTTCTAACTTTGAGGTAGCGATGGACCCAGAGAATTATAAAACAGTTACTGAGCCGACTAATGTATATAAATATGAGCTTAGAGGTGAAAAGGACACATATATTCTTGCTTGGTCTACTACACCTTGGAATAAGCTAGTTACACCAGCCTTGGCAATAAATTCAAAGCTTACATATCTAAAAGTTAAACAAGGAGGAGAGTACTATATATTGGCCGAGAATACGGCTGAGAACATGCTTAAAGAAGAGAAATATAAGGTAGTAGAGAAAATTCCAGGCAGTCAATTAGTTGGTCGCGAGTTTGTATCTCATTATGACTTCTATGAGATTGAGAAAGGAAAGAAGGCTTTTAAGATTTTTGCAGGTGACTTTGTCACAGCCGAAGAAGGAACAGGCGTAGTTACCATCGCAGCTTACGGAGAAGAAGACCTTAAACTAATGGAGGCTGAAAATATCCAGATTATATTGCATGTAGACGAAGAAGGACATCTAAAACCAGATGTTCCTAAATGGGGAGGTATGTACTATCTCAAGGTTAATAGGGAGGTAAATGCTGACCTGGCTAAACGTGGCTTAGTCTACCGTGAAGATCCATTAACACATAGAGTTCCAACTTGTTGGCGCTGTCATACTAGACTTTTTTATTCTCCTCAAGATGCTTGGTATATGGACGTACAGAAATTAAAACCACAAATGAAAAAGACTAATGAAGAAGTTAACTGGGTACCAGATCACTTTAAGCACGGGCGCTTTTTAAAGAGTATGGAGGCGGCTCCAGATTGGTGTATATCTCGTAGTAGATATTGGGGTTCTCCAGTTCCTGTCTGGGAATGTGAAGGCTGTAGCGCGCGGTATGTGTCTGGCTCTATTAAAGAGCTTGAAGCGATGTCCGGACAAAAGGTAGAAGACCTGCATAGACCAGCGATAGATGGAGTAACTATTAAGTGTGATAAATGTGGAAAAGAGGCAAAAAGAGTACCTGAGGTTTTGGATAGCTGGATTGAAGCAGGCTCAGCTCCATATGCTGAGCGTCACTACCCTTTTGATAGCACCCAAAATATTAAGGACTTTTTTCCTACAGATTTTGTTGCTGAATACACTGGTCAAATTAGGGCATGGTTTTATGTGTTGCATGTATTGTCTAATGCACTATTTGGAAAACATGCATTTAACAATGTTGTTGTAACCGGTGTAATTTTAGGATCAGACGGAAGGAAGATGAGTAAAAACTATGGTAACTATCCTGATCCAAAAGAGCTAATTACTGAACATGGCGGAGATGCGTTGAGGCTGTATCTACTTGAAAGCAATGTGATGCTTGGAGAAGATGTATTAATTTCTGAAGAACTATATAGGAATCAGGTAAAAGGAACAATCTTTACCCTCTGGAATGTTTATCGGTATTTTCTAATCAACGCTGATTTACACTCATTTAAGCCAGCTAAAGACAAATTAGAAGAAAATAGATCTGTATTGGATAAATGGATTTTATCTAGGTTTGAAGAAACAAAGCAGAATGTGACTGAAGGACTAGAGAGTTATCTTTCTCCAATAGTAATTCGTGAGCTAAAGAGTTTTATTAATGATCTGTCAACTTGGTATGTTCGTAGGAGCAGGAAGCGTAGTGACATGAACGTGCATCTATCGGTCTTGCATTATATTTTAGTTGAGTTTAGCAAAATTTTGGCCCCTGTAGTACCCTTTTTGGCAGAGGAGATTTATCTGAACTTAACTGGTGAGGAATCTGTGCATTTAACCGATTGGCCCAAGGTAAATAAGCAATATATAAATCAGGAGTTAATCCAGGACATGGTGCTAGTAAGAGAGATAGTTGAAAAGGCGCATTCAGCACGCAAAGAGAGTCAAATTCGCGTAAGACAACCACTAAATAAATTACAAATTACAAATTATAAATTACAAAATTCTGAAGAACTGGATAAGATTATTTCTGATGAGTTAAATGTCAAAAGTGTGGAGTGGGTAGAAGGAGACGGAGAATTATCTGTCAAACTAGACACTAGGTTGACTCCCAAGCTTAAAGCTGAAGGTGAAGCAAGAGAAATAATTCGAAATATACAGTCAGCGCGCAAGACTGCAGGTTGTAAACTAGATCAAGAGGTTAAAGTTCAGCTACCTAGTTGGCCTAAAGAGTTTGAAGAAGAAATAAAGAGACAGACTTTGGCTTCAGAATTGGTCAAGGGAGAGAAATTAATAATCCTTGAATGAAGTTTCACGTTGATCTACAGCTTTTTTTGCCAGCAGTACTCTTGTCAATACTGGGTTCGTTTGTAATTTGGAGCGTAAACCCAGCTTTAATATCTGCTCATTTATTCTCGGTTGGCATAGGTATTGTATTGTTTCTGGTTATTTCACAACTTATCTTGGTAAGGTATCAGGCTTTGTGGCCGCTAGTATATATACTATTGATAATTGGCTTATTAGTGGTGTTTGCTCAACCTGCTATTCGTGGATCTCAGCGCTGGATAATTCTTGGTAGCTATAGATTGCAGGTAGCAGAGTTTGGGAAACCAGCTATAGCATTTGCCATGGCGGGATTGGCAACGTACTTTTTATTGCGCTCGTTTCGTAATGTGGTGACCTATCTTACGCTAGGTCTAGCTCCTGCTTTTTTAGTAATGAAGCAACCAGATTTAGGAGATGCTGTGCTGTATACTGTAGTGGTTCTCGTAATCATGTTTGCCGGATATGTAAAATACCGCTATTTATTATACTTAGCGGTTTTAGCTACAATCTTGTTGCCCTTAGGTTGGTTTACGCTTGAGAGTTATCAGCAAGCAAGGCTTATTTCTTTTATTCAACCGGAATACGATCCACAAGGAATAGGGTACAACGCAACTCAGGCTTTAATAGCGGTGGGCTCAGGTGGATTATTTGGAAGAGGCTTAGGTCAAGGAACCCAGTCTCATTTACGCTTTTTGCCAGAGAGTCATACCGATTTTATATTTGCCTCGTTGACAGAGGAACTGGGTTTTATAGGAGGAGCACTATTATTAGGACTGTATATAGTGCTATTTTATCGAATACTCATCTGTATTATGGATTCAAAATCAATTTTTAATCGCTTATTTTTGATTGGTATATATATTCAGTTATTTGTTCAAACAGTAGTTAATATCGGGATGAATTTAGGTTTGGTTCCTATTACTGGTGTAACATTACCTTTAGTATCATTTGGGGGTTCATCGATTATAACTACGTTTGTCTCATTGGGAATGGTGCAGGCAATGCATGGGTCGCAGAGACACGATGAATTAGTGATTAGATGATGCCCTCTGTATTAGATCGCACTTTCTTGCTATAATATCCGGTATGTCGTACGCAGTTATTAAAACAGGTGGTAAACAATATCGTGTTTCCAAAGGAGATACGTTAGATATTGAGAAACTTGATGTTGAAGAAGGTAAAGCAATTACCTTTGATGAGGTGCTACTGGTGGTTGATGGAGAAAAAGTTAAGCTAGGATCGCCAAAAGTGAAAGCAAAAGTGAAGGCGAAGGTGGTGAGTCAGTTCCGGGGAGAAAAAATTAAGGTTGGTCGTTATCGTCGTCGGAAAAGACATCATAAGGTTATGGGTCATAGACAGTATTTAACAAAAGTAGAGATTACTGGTATAGAACATGTCTAAAACAAAGCAAGGTAAAACAACAAAGGGGTCGCGTAGACCAAATCCCAAGTATCTAGGAGTGAAGCTTTTTGGAGGAGAGGCTGTGATACCGGGTAATATCATAGTTCGTCAGAAAGGTACTAAGTTTCATCCCGGTCGTGGAGTAAAATTAGGTAAAGATTACACAATATATGCAATTGAGGAAGGTAAAGTAGCCTTCCAACATAAGTTTGACCGCACATACGTCCACGTTGTTTAAAATTTCTCTGTAAATTTTTAAAAAAAGAATATGTTAGACTGTGTTTGTCTATGGGCAGATTGCAGATGGTTTCTCCACTAGATGGACGATATGGTTGTAAGATTTTTCCTCTTGTAGATTATTTTTCCGAGCTAGCCCTTATTAGAAGGCGCTTATTTGTTGAAATTGAATACTTAATTCAACTTTCCCAGGAGGGGGTAATTGAAAAAACTACTCTAAAGACAAAAAGAGAATTAAGAAATATTGTTAAGAACTTTGATTTATCTGAGGGCGAGCTGGTTAAAGGAATAGAAGATAAAATTAGACACGACGTCAAAAGTGTAGAGTATTACATACGACATAAATTTGCAGATCTAGGTCTTACCCATCTAAACCCTTTTATTCACATTGGCTTAACATCAGAGGATGTAAATAGCGTTGCTTATAGGTTAATGTTAAAAGATGCACTAAGTGAAGTCATCATTCCAGAACTAGAACTACTATATAAACAACTATCTAGCTTTGTTAATCAAAACAAGACGGTTGTGATGTTAGCTAGAACCCATGGTCAAGCCGCATTACCTACTATTTTAGGAAAGGAATTTGCAGTATTTAGTTCTAGATTAGGACACCAGCTAGATATGCTTAAGAAAATTAAACTTAGAGCTAAATTTGGCGGAGCAGTTGATAATATGAGTGCACTAACGGCTGCATATCCAGGCAAAAACTGGATGAAGTTTGGAGAGAAGTTTTTGCATGGATTTGGAATGGAAAGGGTGATGCCAACTACTCAGATAGCTGCTGGAGATGATTTGGTTGAAGTTTTTCATGTAGTATCAAGAATTAATCTAATTCTTCTAGATTTGGATCAGGATATTTGGAGGTATATATCCGATGGCTGGTTTAATCAGAAAGGTAAGAAAGGTTTTGTTGGATCATCAACCATGCCTCAGAAAATTAACCCCATTGAGTTTGAGAACAGTGAAGGTAATTTGCAGTTAGCCAATGGTATGTTTGGGACTATGGCCAGGAAATTACAGGTAAGTAGATTGCAGAGGGATTTATCAGATAGCACAGTTATGCGTAATATAGGTGTGGGATTTGGGTATAGCCTTATTGGGTATCTAAGTTTGAAACAAGGACTAGGCTCACTTGGAGTAGACAAAAAAAAGATTAAGGATGAGTTGTTCTCAGATTGGAGTATCCTTGGTGAGGCAGCTCAGATACTGCTTAGAAAAGCTGGAACAAAAGATGCCTATGAACAAGTAGCAGAGTTAATGCGTGGGACTAAAATAGGTAAAAATGAATGGAAAAAATTAGTTACCGAATTAAAATTGAGTAAATTAGATAAGCAAAAACTTCTTAACTTAACACCTGCTAATTATATTGGTCTGTCCAGGTCAATGACAGACCTAAGGGAGTGAATATATTTGAATAAATTTAAAAAGCTATATAGCGAACTTCGGCGTGCCAAGAGCACAAGAGTTGCTCTAAGTAAAAATATATTTACTCAGAAAGGTAAGCGTGATTTCAGCGTAGCAATTGCAGGGGGTGCATTAGGAGATGAAGGAAAAGGAAGAGTTACGGATGAACTTACGTCAATTTTTCTAGATCGTAAAGGAAAAGTTGTGCATTACCGAGACAATGGAGGTTCTAATGCAGGACATACCGTGAGTATTGACAGTAAGAGACAATTGCATTACACCAACTAGGTTCAGGTGTGCTGCAGAAAGGCTGTACTGTGGTATTAGGAAAAGGAATGGTTATTCATCCTGAAGATTTAGTCCAAGAATTGGAGGAGGTTAGAAAACTAGTCAAAAAAAGAGTACCTGCAACTGTTGTTATTGATGAGATGGCTACGCTTTGCCTTGATACACATCGCGGGGTTGAAGCTGCTTTAAAAATACGTGAAAGAGGAGGAAGAGGTTCGACCGGCAGGGGGAATAGCTCCAGCCTATGCAGATATTCTCTATAGGCATCCAATGAGATTTAGAGATCTTGTTGCCTCTGACTGGAAAAATAAATTAACTAATCACTACAAGCTATATCAATACTTAATACATGGATTGGGTCAAGATATCAGAACGATTGATGTTCCAAGGCTCTCTAAAGAAAATGTAGCTGTTGGAACTCTTTCAACATTTTTGAAAAGAATCGAGGTATCGACTAAAAAGCTAAAGCCATATGTTAAATCTGGGGATGATTTAGTTTTAACTAACTGGACCAAGGGGTCACCCTTTGTATTTGAAAAATCGCAAGCTTTAGGACTGGATAAGCGATGGGGAGTATATCCTGATGTAACTGCATCAGATTGTAGTTTTGATGGTATATACGCTTCAACAGAGGGTATTGTAGATCCAGATGTAATTCCAGTTCGTGCGATTACAATCAAAGCTACATATACTTATAGTGTTGGAGCTAGAAAGATGCCCACAGAGACAGAAGTCAAACTTGCACACAGAATACGTGAAGATGCTAATGAGTACGGAGCATCTACCGGTAGACCAAGGGACATAGTTAATATAGATTTGCCGATGTTGTCTTACCTAGCTAAAATTAGTAAAGCTACACATTTAGTAATTACTCATCTTGATGTGTGTTACCTAGATCAGCCAGTAAAGGTTTGTGTGGGTTATAGAAAAGGTAATAAATCCGTTGATTACAGACCCGACCAGGAATACTTAAACAATATAACACCAGAGTATATTCAGATAGATCCTTGGGATAGAGTAGCATTGGAGAAAGTTAGCAAAATAAAGGACTTACCGAGAAATGCGAAGATTTACTGTGAGTTTTTAAGTCGTGCTTTGGGACTTAATCTACTAATGGTAACAGTTGGACCGGGTAGAGGTCAGACCTTACGCTGGTTTAAGAGTTAGTAGTCTGCTGCGTGTACTTGGCCCATGGACTTTGGAGGCCAATAGCGGAAGAATACGCGGCCTATAATCTTGTCTTTGGTAATAGGTCCCCAGGTTCTGGAGTCTTGGCTTCGATCCCGATTGTCACCCATAACGAAATATTCTCCAGGTTTTAAAGTGATTTCGGTTTTCTCTCCTAAAAATGCTCCTCCGTTTATTTTTTCTTCTGGATCAAGATAGTTCTCTGGTAGAGCTTTACCACCAACGAACATCTGGTTTTCTTGAAGTAATACAGTCTCTCCAGGTAATGCAATAACGCGTTTAATGTAGTCGCGTCTTGGATTGTTTGGAGCTTTAAAAACGATGACATCACCTCTTGTTGGATCATTAAGTCTATAGCTAATTTTATCTGTGAGAATATACTCGTTATTTACAAAATTAGGAAGCATCGAATCTCCTTGAATTTGATGTGGCTGAACAGCTAGGTAATATACAAACGCAAAGATAGACAGAAACACAACTACCGTTTGAATTGTTTCATATAGGAACTTTCCTAACTGATTAAATAGGTTGCCTATCATTTGAACAGTTTACACCTATGGTATGGTTTGATGCAAGGGTGAGTCCGAGAGGGCTCGAACCTCTGACCTCTACAATGTGAATGTAGCGCTCTACCAGCTGAGCTACGGACTCTTATCTTAGTGATATTTTATCACGCTAGTTGGTAAGTTTTCTTCAAGGTTTGTCCTTGTAGAAAAAAGGGGCTTGTTCTGGCTCTATTAAAAACTGGGTTTTTAATAGAATGCAAATATGAGATCTGGGATTTACCCTGTAGTTAGTTAATAAGGTAGTAGGCGGAATAGGAGTAGATTTTATCTAAGCGAGGATTGGAGCTTTTGTTGAGTTTAGCTTTAGTAAATCTATCACCTGCTTGTGAGAAGTTAACACCAAGTAGCTGACTAGCATTACCGTTCTTTTGTAGTCTCTCTAGCTTTTTTTGGTGAATACTCTTTGTTAGCTTAAGCTGGGCAGAGGATAAGTCTAATTTTTGATCTAGGCTGTTAAGTAGTGTCTCTATCTGTTGAATTGCTTCAAGAGCAATTAATTTCTCTTCTGTACCACTAACTTCTTGATAATACTTACCTATGTAGCGGATAATGCGTAGGGCCTGAGCTGTTTTTATTGGCTCTTCCAAACCATCTAGGTCTGTTAATAGTTGTTGTACTTGGTTTAGAATAGGGTTGCTGTTGTCCTCTTGTAATTGCGCTAGTTTAAGTTTGGCAGATATGAGAGGAAAGGTTGAGTTATAATCTTTAATTATTGGTTGGTTTGGTTGTTTGGGGTCTACAGAAATTACATATTTATCTATTTTGTCTATGTTTGTGGTTTCTTTAAAGAATTCCCAATGGCTAGAATCTTCTGTTACTTGCCCAACCACTAAGTCGTAAGATCCTGTATCTGTTCCCTGGACTTTAATATTATATTCTGTTTGTTCGTAGTTAGGAATAAATATAAACTTATCACCAGACGATAAGACTTTATTGTTATTATCAGATAGAGTTATTGTTGCAGGCGAGCGCAATAGTAAACTTAATGATGGTTTAAAATGAGTCGGTTGTCCGGCTGTAATATTGCTAATATCAACTGATATGCCTAAGGTTTCTAGAATTTTTTGTATTCCTTGTTGACTATATATTAAGCCTTTGTGATCAAAAGGCACATCAATATAATTATCATTTGTTAAGCTTGCGCTTTCAGCAAGAACAGTTTTATCCCCAGGAGCTGTTATGAGCACGGTCGTAGGACGTCCGTGCATATATATTCCACGGATCTGGTCTTCCATATACCCAGCTACACCATACACTTTGGCAACGTCAAAAGATGAGGAGGTGATCTTGGTAAATCTGTCTGAATAGTTGCCATAGGAATTGTTTAGTTCTTTAAGATAGCCGTTATTGAATTCATCTCCTAGTTTATCCATGTCTAAATAGATATGGGTTGCAGCTCCCTTTAAATATTGGTAGGTAGGCAGTATGTCTTTGTATACTGGTGCAGATTTTTGTATAGCAGCTTTATTTGTTAGGCTACCGGTCTTAATTTTACAGATATTTACAATTAAGGATGCTGCTGTTCTCATAGCTCCATCTTCAGGTAGCTCTCCTCCTCCCCAGGCTTTATATGCTTCAGTAACGCCTTGATGAGGAGATCCAAGGGTTATAATTTGATCAATCAATCCATCTGGTGCATATTGTTGCAGGTAAGATCTTGAGACTAGTCCGCCTAAACTATGACCCACGAGATCAATTTTGCTATTGGGATTTTTAGGAATAACTTGACTATCTATGAATGATTTTAGATCTCTTCCTGAATCTGTTATCTTTTGTCTCCAGTCGTATGGGAATAGGAATAGGTTTTGATTAAGTGTATAACCGTTAGCTTCTAATGTTTTAGTTAGTCCGTTATATTCTGATACTTGAGGGATGATTTTCCAGTTTTGCCACGGTGTCTGTGAACAGGTAGAAAAAGCAACTGGATCATAACTTGAGAACATACCAGGAACAATTACAATCACATCCTTATCTTCCTTAGGCTCTATATCCAGATCTCCCTTTGCTAGTCCAATGCTCCATTTATTCCCATCATGCCCTGAGTAATATACCCAGAGCTGATTGTCTATAACAATTGCATCGGGATTTCCTGTGGCGCTATTTAGAATATCAACATTGCTATCAATTACAGGATTATTAAATGCATACTTAGTCCATGAGATTCCACTATTTGACACAGCTACAGAGATATTTTTATAAGGAGCCTGTTCTCCTGTGCTATATAGAACTATGTATTTATTTTTGTATTTTATATATGATGGACTAGCAGTTCCAGGTAGATGTCCTCCTGAAGATTCCCACATCTCTGTGCTCTCAATTATTGGGTTAGATCCAAGCTTAGTCCATGTTGTCTTATCAGTTGATAAAGCATATCCTATTCTCCAAACTCCAAAGCGGTCTCTGGCTGAATATAACATTTTATATGTATTGTTTTCGAATATTACCGATGGGCTACTAACACCTTCTGATTCCCAAGAGTTTGACACTGGTTCAAGTGCTAGTATAGGACTACCCCAAGTTATTCCATCATCTGAAAATGTATAGTGGATCCGGTATCTGCTTTCACCTGACCTAAAACTTCGATTTAGTGACTTTGCAGATGTGTACCACATATGATATTTATTGTCTGAATAAATAACTGATGGACCAAAAACTCCTGATTCAGTCCAATTTGGACTGAATACACTGCTTGGTGTTATTGCATTATTTGTGATAATGTTCCAGCTTGTTGCATCGGTAGATTCTGAGATACCAATCGTTGACACTCCAGTAGTATCCGTAGTGAAGTACATAAAGTATTTCTCATTGCCATTTTTAATTATTGATGTGTGATTAATGTTTGATGTATTACTTAGAACTGGTGTATTATTCGAAACAAGAGATTCCGATGCATGTATTTCTGTGGGAAACAGAAAGAAAGCCAATGGTAGAAATGTAACTAATATATACTTATATATTTTCATTAGTTATATACTAACTATAGCAGATTATCAGAAAAATAATTTATATATGATTAGAAGTGAAATAGGATTCGTAGTCATCCACTACGGTGAAGAAGGGTTATTAGAGGAGTGTTTACGATCAATTAAAAACCTAGGGTTTAGTAGTGACTTTATTACTGTTATAAATAACAATAATAATAATTTAGGTTTTGCTTCAGGAGTGAATAAAGGGGTGTGTGAAGCTTTGAAGAATAAAAAAATTAAATATATATTTATTTTGAATAATGACATAAGTTTTGTTGGTAGGTCAATAGAACCCTTAATTAAATGTTTAAATAGTCCTAACATTGGCATAGCTTCTCCGACAGAATATATAAGTAAGAACAAATATTTAGCAGGAGGAATAATAGATAGCAATAGATTTACAGCAGGACATGGGTTAACAGTGGTCAATCAAGAGACAGACATAAAAATATTTGATTTTGTCTCGGGATCATGTATGCTTGTTCGGAGAGATGTTTTTGAAAATGTTGGATGGTTTGACGACCGATTTTTTATGTATTATGAAGATGTTGATTTTTGCTTCAGAGCAAATAAACAGGGATACAAGAGTGCTCTTGTAAGCTCTGTTGCAATAAAACATCGTGGTTCTTCTAGTATTGATAATCTAGATAAAGAATATTATCTGGCGAGAAATCATTTGCTGTTTGTTGAAAAACATTCTCCATGGAGAGTGAAAGCTCGTGAAATTACAAGATTCCCAAAAACTATATTTGAACATTTTGTGCGCCACAAAAAGGGCAAGGCTGCACTCGAAGGCATATTGGATTATTTTATTCGTTCATTCGGAATTAGGAAAAAACTTTAATAATTCTCTTCTCCTAGTGTGTTGTGGGGATTGGTTCCAGATAGAGCTGTGAACCAGTTTAAAGCTGATGTTCCCTCTCCTGCTATTATAGTACGTTGCATAGAATAATATTCACCATCGGCTGCTATACCAGCAAACGCTGGTCCACCATCTCCAGCTACATCGATTAGATCATCGCTTTTGTTATATATTCTTATCTGCAGATTATCTTGGTCTAATTTATCAGTATTAATCACTAAATACCCATTTGCATTTATGGATTGATTTATAGTTATATCCATATCTACCTCTGAAACACCATCAAACTTAGTTAATTTTATACCAGTTAGATCAATCTCTGTGTTGGTGGTGTTCCTTAGCTCTAGATCACTTCGAGAAGTGGGTTCTCGAAGTGATAGTTCGTTGATGATGATGTTTTGATATCCAATACCTTCTTCATAAGTTGTTTCTAGAGGTATATCGGATGCCCGAGAAGTGCTACTTTTAATGCTTGTTGATATATTCCTCAATATTACCCAAGATTGGTTTATTCTGTCTCCTGTATTTCCTGCCTGGAATTCTACATTTATGTTCTTATCTTGATCAAACAAAGATAGGTCCCAAGAAAAATTTGTCCAGTCAACGTTTCCCGATGAAGCACTAATAGTTAAGATAGTGTTTCCGTTTACAATTACTCTAAATCCTGGGATATCTGAAAAAGAATCATCTGTTGTATTAAAGTTGTAATCAAATGAGAGAGTTTTTGCACCTGGGCTTATAGATTGTAATAGTCTGTTTTCCCAGAGATAGTTACCAATATCACCTGTGTAGTTTTCATTTCCGATTTGAATTAAACCTCCGTTTTCTATTTTAACATCTCCTGTAGTAACCCAGTTGTTATCGACTATTTGCGATTGATCAATAGTTAAAGAGAGAGCTTTACTGGTTGCGGTATTATTATATTGATCGCTTACTGAAATATTCCACCAGTATTCACCATTGTCCAACTTCTTATTGTGAGTTAGTTCGGTTGAATAACTTGAAGAGTAATACTCATTAGTTAACTCTTTATTCTGGTATATAGATAACTTGTATTCAAGAGTTGCTGTTTCGCACGAGCTTGAGGATTCTTTCCAACTAAAATCAACCGTCTGGCTGTAAGACCTGTAGTTATCCTCAGGTGATGTAATATCTGGAGCTGTGGGGTTATCCCAGCAGCCACTAACAATCTTATTGCCAGTTGCAATAACGCTTTCTGAGATGTAGGCGTCTGTTGCTTCAGCATAGATTAAGCTAACCAGACCAATGAAGATTGCCAATTGAGCTATTCGTTTACTAGTCTGTTTAACAGACATATATTAAGTTTAAGAAATATTTATCTAGCTTGTCAACTTTCAAAGTATCTAGCTCTATGAGTATAGTAGGATATAATGGAAGCATGAAGGTAGGTGTAGATGTGGGAGCACTGGCTGGAGTTGCAAACTCTGGTCCTAGTGGCGTATATAGAGTTACACAGGAGTTCTTGCGTACTCTGGAGAAGTATCCAACTAATTATGATTTTGTTACATATAGACCAGAGTATTTTTCACCAGGATGGAATTATTTAGAACTTCCCTTAAGATTACTAAAAGATAGGGTAGAAGCATATATTGGACTCAGCCAGGCATTACCTAAATTTTATACAGGAAAGAAGGTTCTTTTGGTATATGACTTAGGGTTCGAGCATTACCCCAAGCTATATGAGAACCCGGCAAGGCTTAAGCGAATAAGCCAAGAATCAGTTTCTAGAGCAGACGCTATTGTGACGATGTCTTTGAATACTAAGGAGGACCTTATAAGATTGTATAACTGTGACTCCAAGAAAATATCGGTGACTTATGGTGGAGTTAGTCCGTCATTTATCCCAAGAAATGAAGAAGATATTAGAGAAGTACGAAAAAGATATAATTTACAAGGAGACTTCTTTATTTTTGTAGGTCAAAACCGTCAAGTTAAAAATATTCAGTTTCTAATTAAAGTTTTTGAGGAAGTGAAGAAAGTACAAAAAGATATCTTTTTAGTGATTGTTGGAAGGGGTTATCAAATCATTAATTCAGATGCGGTTAGAGTTCTTGGAAGAGTTCCAGATAGAGAATTGTCTGCTCTGTATTCAGAGGCTCGATCATTTGTTACGGCCTCTCTCTATGAAGGCTTTGGCTTACCTATTGTAGAAGCTATGGCCTGTAAATGCGCAGTTATTGCATCAAAAGTTGGAGCTTTACCTGATGTTGTAGATGATGCTGGATTTCTGCTACAACAAAATAGTCAGGCAAAATATACTGAGGCAATCCTACTTTTGGCCCAAGATCGCCAAGTACGCTTAGATTTAGCTAATAAAGGGCTAGAGCGCTCCAAGAAGTTTAGCTGGAATAGATTTACAAAAGATGTAGTTGGTCAGATATGAAAATAACAGTTGCTATACTGGCTCATAACGAGGAGAAGAATATCCGAAAATGTCTTGAAAGCTTTCTTAGCTTACCCTGGGTGGGAGAGATAGTGGTAATTGATGATTATTCGGTTGATGAAACTGTAAAAATAGCTGAAGATCTTGGTGCGAAAATATACAAAAGGAAGCTAGCGGGAGATTTTGCAGCAGCTAGGAATTATACTCTTAGTAAGTCTTTATATGATTGGACTTTGTTTGTTGATAGTGATGAGAGAATTTCATCAGAGTTAGCTGATGAAATTAGTAGACTAGAGTTATTAAAGCAATCTGGATATTCAATAAAAAGAGTAGATCACCTATGGGGTAAAAGTCTTAGATATGGTGATGTTAGTAACGTCTGGCTTACTCGTCTAGTCAAAAAGGGAACAGGTAAATGGGAGAGAAGAGTACATGAAGTTTGGATTGGCAAAGAAAAAGCAAAGATAGGTAGATTAAGTGGTGTAATTAATCATTATCCGCACCAGAGCGTAGGGGAGTTCATTGAGAGCGTTAGAAAGTATGCTCTTTTACATTCTAGAGCGTTACAAGCGCAGGGTAAAGTCACTAATGTCTGCGAAGTAATATTTTATCCTGTAGGTAAGTTTATCCTAAACTATTTGGTTAAGTTAGGACTATTGGATGGTACGGCCGGATTTGTGCATGCGATGATAATGAGTTTTCATTCATTTATTGCAAGAGCTGAATTATTAATAGCTGACGAAAAATGAAAATAGTTAAATATTTATTCTATCTTTCTGCAGTAATTTTTCCATTAGGAGTCCTTGCGAGCTTCAAGCTTGTGGGTTTGGCTGATGTTCGAATAGTATTTTTAGATGTATTAACTGCATTGATTGTTTTAGCCTGCTATAACAGGATAACTAAGGACCAGGTTCTTAGTGGGGGATGGGGGTGGTTTGCGGCGGCGGCGGCGTTGTCTCTACTAGTTAATATAAAAGAGTATGAGTTGTGGCAAGTAGGGATTGGGAGTTTGTATCTATTGAGGTTTATTACCTATTTAGTTTTACTTTCTATTCTAAGAGAATTTAAGCTTAAAACAATAAAAATCTTGGAATGGGGAGGAATTAGTGTAGCGCTACTGGGTTTATTTCAGTTTTTGTTTTATCCTAATCTTAGGAATCTAGTTTATCTTTCTTGGGATCCACATTTAGGAAGACTATTTAGTACTTTTCTTGATCCACAGTTTGTTGGAATTATTTTAGTTTTAACACTTCTGTTGTTACTGGCTAAGCTGAAAGAATTTAACTGGCTCAGGTTGCTATATATCGGAATGGTAGGAATTGCATTAATTTTAACCTTCTCTAGAAGTAGCTATTTAGCTTTTGTTGTTGGGATGATGATTTTATTCTTGAATAAGTCAAAGAGGTTGCATTATCTTGTTAGCGTAACTGCTCTAGGTTTTATTGCTGTGATTTATCTAGTGTTTATAAACAGTTCAGAAGGGGTAGGGCAAAACCTTTTTCGTAGTGAAACAGTAGTCTCGCGTATAGAGAGCTGGAATCAGGCAGTTGCAGTGTGGCAACAGCGCCCTTTTTTGGGAACTGGGTTTAATACCTACCGCTACGCAGGAATTATTAAAGGCAAGGCCTTTAATAATGCAGGAGCGGGAGTAGATAATAGTTTTTTGTTTGTTCTTGCAACAACAGGGGTATTAGGCCTGGCGGCTTACATGTATTTTTGGAAAAGGCTGCTTTATAATGCAAGTCCAGAAGTATTTTCTATAGCTTCAGCTTTGTTTATACACGCAACATTTAACAATACGCTGTTTTATCCATGGGTGTTATGGTGGATTGTCGTGTACTTTGCTAGTCTTCGGGAGAGTAGTTAAGAGTTATCTCTTGTTCTGTGGTATTTTCAGCTTTATCAGTGGCAATAACTAGTAGTTTGTTTTCTCCTGCGCTTAGTTTTAGCTCTAAACCAAAAGATCCACTACGATTAACAATAGCCCTTCGTCCATTGATGGTGACGGTTGCGTCACTATCTGTCTCTCCAGAGATATTAGCTTTTCCTTCCTTATTATCTACTTTTCCCTCTACAGTTAAGAGAGGACCCTTGGTTAGCAGTAGTACAGTATGGGTTGATGACTCACTCGTATTACCTGCAAAGTCCTCAGCTACAATATAGAATTCGTTTTTATCTTCCAATTTAATGTTATCAAAGCTGAATTTGCCTTCTGTGTCTGCTGATGTTGTGCTAATTTGTGATCCGTTGCGGTAAAGATGCACTTTTGCGCCTTTTTCTGTTGTTCCTATAACAGTTAATAGTTGGTCTGATGTTGTTTCGGGGAGTGGCTCTAATATAGGAATAGCAGGAGCTATTGTGTCCGCATTCGCGCCCGCGTCTATGCTTTGTGTTTGTTTAAATAACTTTGAATTAACCGAGGTAATTCCTAGAATTATTTCTGGCAGATAAAAAATTGATCCAGCAACTAAACTTAACAAAAGCAATATAGCCAATAACAAGCTCAATGTAGCTCTTTTGCGATATCTTTGCTGTAACCTTGATCCAACCATGAGCCAGTGGGAGGAATTGAACCCCCGACCTTTCCCTTACGAAGGGACTGCTCTACCCCTGAGCTACACTGGCATTAATATGTAGATATTTTATCATGCAGATTGGGTAAAGAGTTATTTGTGAACGTAGAGTGACTAGATATATGGTGCTACAGATGCTATTAAGGTTTCTAGATAAAAACTGCATTGACGTTGTATAATTCATTTGGTAACATATCGCCTAAGGTCGCGTAGTGTAGCGGTTAACACGCTTCCCTGTCAAGGAAGAGATCGCCGGTTCAAATCCGGTCGCGACCGCATATAAACCCTGCTCGTCTATTCCACTGCTCAGAAAGGAGGTTTAAAACATGTTAGAAGAATTAAAAGAAAGATTAAATCTTAAAGAAAATTACGTTTCTATGGGTTTGGGATTATTGGTTGTTATTCTTATTGGTACTGCTATATTCAATTCAGTTACTGGTCGCAATGGAGAAGTAGGTGATTCAGATAAGACAGCTAATGAAACAGATAATGTACAGTTGACTAACTTACCAGAGAAATATACACTATTAGAAGGTGAAGATCTTTGGTCTGCATCTGAAAAGTTATATGGTTCAGGTTACAACTGGGTAGATCTAGTTGAAGCAAACAAAATAGCTGATCCAGACAAAGTAGAAGCGGGTATGGAATTGGTAGTTCCTAAGGTAACACCAAGACCAACACCAGAAGGTGCCGAAGTACAGGTATATACTGTACGACCAGGTGAAACCCTATTTACAATTGCACAGAAGTTTTATGGCAACGGTTACAAATGGGTAACAATAGCGAAAGCTAATAGCTTACGTAACTCTAACTACATTGAAGTAGGTCAACAGTTGGTGGTACCAAGTCTTTAATAGAGCGGGATTAGTACATTGGTAGTATGCCACCTTCCTCCGCCAAAAGTCCCCTGTAGGGGATCACTTAGGCGGACCCGCCTGGAATGCGTAGCTTTCGGCGGGCAAGCAGAAGATATGTAG